>Ga0153940_1000122_pt1 | contig 48287 bp, 47 predicted proteins | sample TSNJ024MetaG_FD_104736 | JGI IMG/M metagenome (GOLD analysis project Ga0153940, IMG submission 104736) | Attine ant fungus gardens microbial communities from New Jersey, USA - TSNJ024 MetaG | ecosystem: Host-associated > Fungi > Mycelium > Unclassified | place: USA: New Jersey, Brendan T. Byrne... | reverse complement strand
TCTGCACATCAATATCCCCATTCATCAACTTTCCATTCACTGGTCTCGCTGTCTCTTATTAATATCCACGTCCAATCTGTATAAGTTGTATTTGGAGTCAAACCAATATCCCCGCAATTTCCAACATTAAAATCTGAAAAGAAAACTATTATATTACTCTTCTCTACCTTGACAACAGCACCTTTGCCACTAATCATGTAGTCTTCAACTTCAATATTTGATTTTTCCTCATCATAATACAGTTTTATAAGCTCACAGCCCTCCCAATTTTTGAATTCTTCTATAATTGCATTTTCTGCTGACGCAATTTCAGCATCACTAAATTCGTGTGAAGAACCATCCTCTATTTCTTTTTTTTCACATGCCGAAAACACAAAACACAAAAATAAAACATTCATTATAATCAATATTTTTTTCATACTTATACCTATTCCTTTCGCTTCACTCAAGGCACAAAACGACATGAAATGCTAGTTGTATCTTGGCTTTTTTTGTGTGCCACCAAGCACATACTCGTATACACATCCCTCTTCTTTTTAATTTATCCTTATTTTAACTGTTTCATAAGAATATTACTAGTATTTTTGGTATCGTTGTGTTCGCTTTGTGTTGGTGAACTGTAACGGTGAGCCTTCTAAAATAATTTCGAAAATAATTACAGCAATTTACCAATCTTGCAATTCACACCGGTATCTACTATAATTACTTATGTTACAACTATGACAGAACCTAAATTTACTTGGCAATTATCATGAGAAGAATATAATAATACTATTATGCAGACATAACTAATGTACTGACACGATGATATTCAGCCAAATATCAACGTGCCAGCACACTAGCAGAATGGAGGACGTTATGCTAAAACACAAAGACCATTTTCATGGAAGTGACTTAGAACAAATTGAAAGAATTTATAATATAAAGAAAAAAGATATTATAAGCTTTAGCTCCAATGTAAATCCTCTGGGGATTTCCTATCGGCTTAAAGAGACTTTATCGGAACAACTGGATGCGATCACTTCCTATCCGGACAGGGATTATACCGCCCTGCGTATCTGCATTGCCAATTATGCAGATACACAGCCTGAAAATATTATTGTGGGAAATGGCTCAACTGAATTGATTTCTCTTTTTATCCAGACGCGCCACCCCAAAAAGGCACTGATTCTGGGTCCTACCTATTCGGAGTATGAACGGGAAATCTCTCTGGGAGGGGGGACCACAAAATATTATCCGCTAAAGGAAGAACAGGATTTTCGCCTGGATGTGGCGGACTTTTGCACCCACCTAAAAGACTCTATTGATCTTCTGGTTCTGTGCAACCCGAATAATCCAACTTCCACCGCACTAACAGTTAAGGAGATGCGCAAAATACTGGATACCTGTCTGCAGCATGGGATTTTTGTAATGGTGGATGAGACATATGTGGAATTCGCTCCGCAGGGGGCAAAGATTACCGCTGTCCCACTAACCAATTATTATAATAATCTGATCATACTGCGCGGTACCTCCAAATTTTTCGCTGCTCCCGGTCTGCGTCTTGGGTATGCTGTCACCGGTAACCAGGATTTGGCTAAGGCCATTAATACCAGGAAAAATCCCTGGACAATCAATTCGCTGGCAGAGATTGCCGGGCGGCTGATGTTTCAGGATCAGGATTATATTCAAAAAACACAGGAATTGATCGGCCGGGAGCGAACCAGGGTTTATGAGACATTATCTTCCTGGCATTCGGTTCGTGTCTATACACCACAGGCTAATTTTATCCTGCTGCAGATTCTAAGTGATGACATTACTTCGGATATGCTGTTCGACCACTGCATTAAAAAGGGACTGATGATCCGGAATTGTTCAACCTTTCCCTTCCTGAATAATAAGTTTGTTCGTTTTTGTATTATGAACCCGGCACAGAATGACCGGCTGCTGGCTGCCTTTGGAGAACTTCTTAATTAGTCAAACAAGCTCATTTGCTGATACTCCTCGGTCTTTTGGTATCCTCTGATAATATCCTGCATCCGATACAAGATTCCATATTGATCGCATTGCTGCCGGAACACCTCCCAGCACTCCCTCGCTTTGGGACTGATACATTGATATTTGCTGCCGTATCTCTGCATATATTTCCCGGGAAGTTCCGGGGCAATTTGCTTTAATTTCCCCATAAAATATTCCCTCTGTCCATCCCGCATGGTCATCCCAAAAGCCGGATAGATAAACTTTGCATGATGCTCTGCTGCCAGTTCCACCATTGCTTTTACATTTTCCGTTGTATCCGCCAGGAATGGAAGCACGGGCATCATCAAAATTCCACTGAAAATACCACTGTCACTTAACTCCTTCACCACCTGAAACCGCTGCCTGCTTTTCGGTGCCCGCGGTTCAATCTGAGCTGCCAGATCATCATCGGCAGTAGTAATAGTCACCTTGGCGATCGCCGAATGATTGCCGGCAATCTTTTGAAGATAATCAATATCTCTGGTGATCAACGTACCTTTTGTATCTATAGATACACCAAATCCATATTTTTCAATCATTTTTAATGCTTCTCTGGTTGCACCCATCTGCTGTTCAAAGGAATTATAGGTATCGGACATTGCTCCAAGACCAATAACGCCTTTTTTCCTCTTGCTATACAGCTCTTTTTCCAATATGGCAATTGCATCTTTCTTTATGCGTACCTTATCAAACTGCTCTATACGATAGCAGTCACTCCTGCTGTCACAGTAAATACAGCCGTGACAGCAGCCTTTATAGAGATTAATGTTATAATCAACCCCAAACCACTCAGCACCGTCATATTGCACTTTTTGCAGAATGCTTTTTGCTTCAATTTGTTCCAACATAATGATCCATCCCACCTTTAAAAATCAAAAATCGAAAACTGATTCGTATCCGGAATCTCACCAAAGATCTTCAAGTCATCCATCAGATCAATTACCGTCTTACTTACTTTCGTCCGCTGACGGAAATCATCCTTTGACAGGAACTTCCCATCCATCGCCGCCAATACCACAGCATCAGCCGCTTTATCCCCAAGACCTTCGATGGTATCCAGAGCCGGCATCAGCTTACCATCAATAATCTGGAAATGATGAGCCTTCGCCATAAACAAATCCACCGGCATAAATTCAAATCCCCGGGCATACATTTCCTGTACGATTTTCATATCCTTTAGTGTGTCCTGATCCTTTTTGGACAATGAATCAGCACGGTTCTTAAAATCCTTCAAATGATATTCCAGGCGTTCTCTTCCAAGACACATCAACTCATAAGAGAAAGCAGAAGCACGAATACTAAAATACGCAGCATAGTAAGCCAATGGGTGTAAAATCTTATAATAAGCAATCCGAAATGCCATCATAACGTATGCTGCTGCATGGGCTTTCGGAAACATGTACTTAATTTTTTTACAGGACCAGATATACCAGTCAGGAACATCATGTTTTAACATCTCTTCTTCCCAGTCCGGTTTCAGACCTTTACCCTTACGTACACTTTCCATGATAGTAAATGCCAGTTCACTTTCCACTCCCATATTGATCAGATAAGTCATAATATCATCACGGGTACAGATAGCGGTTGCGATGGTGGCGTTCCCGTCCTGGATCAAAGTCTGGGCATTGCCAAGCCACACATCCGTACCATGAGACAGGCCGGAAATCCGCACCAGATCGGAGAAAGTCATCGGCTTGGTATCCATAAGCATCTGAATAACAAAGTCGGTACCAAACTCAGGAATTCCAAGACAGCCAAGTTTACAGCCGCCAATATCATCCGGCGTAATCCCCAGGGCTTCGGTACTTTTAAATAATGACATGACGTTCTGATCATCCAGAGGGATCGTCTGGGCATTCAGTCCCGTCAGGTCTTCCAACATTCGGATCATGGTGGGGTCGTCGTGTCCCAGTATATCTAATTTCAATAAGTTCTCATCAATAGAATGATAATCAAAGTGGGTCGTAATAATATCTGTATTGACGTCATTCGCCGGATGCTGAACCGGTGTAAAGGAATTAATGTCTTCCCCTAGTGGAAGCACAATAATACCTCCCGGATGCTGTCCTGTGGTTCTGCGGATGCCCGTACATCCCTGAACGATCCGGTCAATCTCACAGTTACGTTTGCGGACGCCATGTTCCTCATAATAATTCTTCACATACCCAAACGCCGTTTTATCGGCCAGTGTTCCAATTGTTCCGGCTCGGAAGGTCTGACCGGCCCCAAAGATCACCTCGGTATACTTATGAGCTTTCCCCTGATAATCACCGGAGAAGTTCAGATCGATATCCGGTTCTTTATTTCCCTTAAAGCCCAGGAAGGTCTCAAAGGGAATATCAAACCCTTCTTTTTCCAGCTCAACACCACACTTGGGACACTTTTTATCCGGCATATCACACCCGGCTCTGCCTGAATATTTCTTGACTTCCGGTGAATCAAAATCATAATAATGACATTCTTTACAATAATAATGGGGGCTTAATGGATTTACCTCTGTTATTCCCGCCATGGTAGCTGCGAAGGAAGAACCAACCGAACCACGGGACCCTACCAGATACCCGTCTTCATTAGATTTCCAAACTAACTTCTGGGCGATGATATACATTACGGCATAACCATTGGAAATAATTGAATTTAATTCCCGTTCCAAGCGTGCTGATACAATCTCCGGCAAATTTTCACCATAAATTTCATGGGCACGATTGTAACAGATTTCACGCAGCGTACTATCAGAATTTTCAATGACCGGGGCAAATTTCCCCGCCCGGATGGGTGAGAATTTCTCACACATATGGGCAATTTTATTGGTATTGGTAATGACTACTTCTTCCGCCTTTGCCGCGCCTAAATATTCAAATTCCTTCAGCATCTCTTCCGTCGTCCGAAGATACAGCGGTGCCTGGTCATCGGCATCAGAGAACCCTTTCCCAGTCATAATGATCCTACGGTAAACCTCATCCTCCGGATCAATAAAATGCACATCACAAGTTGCCACTACCGGTTTGTGATAATCTTCCCCCAGCTTTACAATCTTACGGTTAATATCTTTTAGCTCTTCTTCTGTCTTGGGTTCATCGCCCCGCATCATAAAAGCATTGTTGCCAATCGGCTGAATCTCAAGGTAATCATAGAATTCCGTGATACGGTTAATCTCCTTATTCGATGCCCCCCGCAGCAAGGCCTGATACAATTCACCGGCTTCACATGCCGTTCCGATGATCAGTCCTTCACTGTATTTCTGATAAACACTTTTGGCTATACGCGGTCTTCGATTATAATACTCCAGGTGCGATAAAGAAACCAGACGATATAGATTCACCCGGCCGGTCTCATTGGCGGCAAGAATAACCGTATGGTATGTATTCAGCTTCTTGATCGTATTCACAGACACCTTTCCCTGCTCATTCAACTCATTTAAATCCTGAATGCCGCGCTCTTTGAGCATCTGAATGAATTTCACAAAGATATCCGCCGTACAGGAAGCATCATCCACCGCACGGTGATGGTTCAAAAGTGCTACCCCCAATGCTTTGGCTATCGTATTCAGTTTAAACCGGTTGAGTCCCGGCATCAGAAAACGTGCCATACCCACCGTATCCACAGAAGTAAATTCATGAGGGAAGCCCAGATTATCACAGTTCTTCTCAATAAAACTCATATCAAACCCGGCATTATGGGCAACTAAAACCGCTCCCCGGCAAAACTCCAGGAATTTCGGCAGCACCACTTCAATGGTATCTGCATTGATCACCATGTTATCATTAATACCGGTGAGACTTTCAATTTTAAATGGAATCGGTACCTGCGGATTAACAAAACTGGAAAACCTGCTCACAATTTTCCCCTGTTCCACACGTACTGCACCAATTTCAATTATTTTATTCGTATGGGGACTAAAGCCTGTAGTCTCAATATCAAATACAACAAAGGATGAATCTAAATCCTGCCCCTTCCCATTCTCTACCATACCTTTTAAGTCATCTACCAGATATGCTTCAACACCATAGATCACCTTAAAGGGACTTTCGATTTTCTTAAGCTCATCCTTTGTCACCTCCGGGTGCTCTTTCTGGTATTGGTCCCGATATGCCCGGTCGATATCTTCCACTGCATGATTCGCCTCAGGAAAAGCCTGTACCACACCATGATCGGTAATAGCAATTGCTTTGTGCCCCCAGGCATGAGCCCGCTTTACCAGCGCAGCTGCATCGGTCACACCATCCATATCACTCATCTTCGAATGGCAGTGCAGCTCTACCCGTTTTTCAGGGCTGGTATCCATTCTGGATGATACAAAGTTACTGATTTTTTTCACTCCGACAATCGAAGCAAGGGACAATTCATGATCATACCGATCAATGGTAGTAACACCTTTCAGCTTGATAAATGCACCTTTTTTTATGCCTGCTGTTACTTCCTCAACCTGATCGTTACGCATAAACATCTTAACCATAATGGTATCAGTAAAATCAGAAACTGAAAACATCAGGATGGTCTTTTCATTCCTGATCTCTCTCGCTTCCAGACTAAGAATCTTCCCACGGATAACCACTTCTCCTATCTCACCGGCAATACTGTCAATGGGAATCACTTCCCCTTCAAAATCCCGTCCATACAATACATCAGGATTATCAGATTTGCGTATTTTGGCTCGGTAATCATCTTTACCGCGATTATTAAAGTATTGCTTCTTAGACCTTTCGCCGGCTGTCTTCTTTTCTTTTGGCAGCTGCCCGCTATTCGCTCCGGACAGCTTCCCATTATTTACTTTTGACGTATCCTTATTATTAGCTTTAGACCCATTCTCATTATTAGCTTTAGATTCCGGATCCTTTGCCTTATCGTCTGTTGGCGCCTCTTCACCAGAATCTTCTTCTTGTGCCTGTTGTTTGCTTCCAATTGCTGTTCTTTCCAGAACATGCCGTGCCTCTTCCTGAATCTTCAATTCACTTTTCTGTCTCGCCTTGCTCACCCCGGCCTGGTAATACTCAATATGTACCTTGAAATCCATTCCACATCTTTCACAGAAGATTTTCTCCAGAATTTCCACCAGCTTATCGGTCTTATCATGGGCAATCACAGATTCCGCCAAAACCATATGCATCGTATCCGGCATTGAAAAACTTATCTGAGCCGTATAAAAAAGATTATACACCAGTACGCTGTACCTCTTCATTTCCAACAAAATACTTTCCCGATAAACATCCAGGAAATTCTGTGGTGTATACTGCATGGACAGATTAAATTTCTCGATGATCTTCACCGTAATTTCCTGATTCGGAAATAATTGCTCACGGATACTGTCCTCAATCGTATAGATATGCTGCTTATGAATCCACTGCTTACTTTCCATATAAATACGAAGAGCCGTCTTTTCATGATTGACGGCAATTTTTGTTATATTTGCATCTTCGATAAATTCCCGGATCTCTTCGTGTATGATCAGACCCGGGAATACTTCAAAAAACTTCTTTTCCATATTATAACTTCCAATTCAATAATTCTTCCCGAAGACATGCCAGGAGCTCTGACTCCGGTACTTTTTTGATGATCTCGCCCTTTTTAATAAGTAATCCTTCACCTTTTCCGCCGGCAATACCAATATCCGCTTCTTTTGCCTCGCCGGGCCCGTTCACCACACATCCCATCACAGCAACTTTTAAATCCAGCGGAATATCCTGTACCATCGTCTCAACCTGCTCGGCCAAACCAATCAGATCAATTTCTGTCCTTCCACAGGTCGGACAGGAAACCACATCAATACCCCCGCTTCTCAAACCCAGTGTTTTCAGTATACATTTTGCCGACTTAACTTCCTCTAAAGGACTCCCCGTCAATGACACACGAATAGTATCTCCAATGCCCTGCGAAAGAATAATACCAAGTCCCACAGCAGACTTAATATTACCGGAAAACAAAGTGCCCGCCTCAGTAATCCCCACATGCAGAGGATGTTTGGTTCTTGATGCCAGAAGTTCATGCGCTTTGGCACACATCATTACATCCGAGGACTTTATGCTGATAACCAGATTATCATAACCCATTTTCCGGATCAAATTCGATTGTTTTAGAGCACTTTCCACCAGACCTTCCGCTGTTACCCCCTGATACTTTTCCACAATTTCCTTTTCCAGGGAACCGCTATTGACTCCTATCCGAATGGGCAGTTTGCGTGCCTTAGCCTCATCTACTACCGCTTTAACCCGCTCATCGCTCCCGATATTCCCGGGATTGATACGAATCTTATCCGCCCCATGCTCCATGGCAGCGATCGCCAGACGGTAATCAAAGTGAATATCCGCCACCAATGGAATCGTAATTTCCTCTTTAATCTTTTCAATAGCCTCAGCGGCTTCCATCGTCGGAACGGCACATCGGATGATTTCGCATCCGGCCTTGGTCAATTCTTGAATCTGGGCAACGGTGGCCTTGACATCTTCTGTTTTTGTATTTGTCATCGACTGGATCAGAATGGTGTTTCCCCCACCGATAAACCGGTTTCCAATCTGAACAATCTTTGTCCTATCCCTATAAGAAAGCATTGATAACCTCTACACCTTCTGTTACTCCTCACAGCAGAGCTGTATATAGTAACTACCTTATCACTTACGCATTTCCAACAACTTATGCTTTAATTGCTCCTCCATATTACGAAGCTCAATCTCAGCCGCCTGCCGTTTTGCTCTGCCTTCATCCTGAATCTTCTTAACCTCGTCTAAGGTTGAAATCAACGATTCATTGGTATGCTTCAATGTTTCCATATCAACGATTCCCCGCTCAGAGGCCTTGGCGCTCTCAATGGTCGCTGTCTTTAATGTATCAGCATTGCGGCGAAGCAGTTCATTGGTCATATCAGTCACCTGCCTTTGGGCATTGGCTGCCTGAGTAGAATGTGCCACACCCATAGCTATTACCATCTGGCTTTTCCATAATGGAATGGTATTCACAAGCGTAGACTGAATCTTTTCCGCCATCACGGTATCGCTTCCCTGTACCAGGCGAATCTGGGGTGCTGTCTGGATGGAAATCATCCTGGTTAAATCCAGGTCATGGACTTTCTTCTCAAAACGAGTGCACAGTGCTTCCAGATCTTTTGCTGCCTGGGCATCTTCCGGCAAACCGCTTTTTTGCGCTTTGTCTATCAGAGCAGGCAGTTCTTTTTCTCTTACTTCTTGTAATTTCTGCTTCCCGGCAAGGATGTACATTGATAGTTCTTTAAAGTAAGTCAAGTTCACCTGATACATTTTATCCAGAATGGCAATGTCTTTCATTAACTGCATCTGGTGACCTTCCAGTACCTGACAGATTTTACCTACATTCACTTCTGCTTTATCATATTTCGCTTTCATGGCTGTGATCCGATTGGATGTTTTTTTGAAGATGCCCAGAAATCCCTTTTCTTCTTCCTGAACATCAAAGCTTTTCAGCTCGGTTACTACTGATGAAAGCATGTCTCCGATTTCTCCCAGATCTTTGGTTCGTACATTTTCCAACGCTGCCTCTGAAAAGTCTGCCATCTTTTTCTGGGTTCCGGCACCGTACTGTAAAATGGCTCCGGAATTGTATAAATCAATTTTCTGAGCAAAGTCGTCCACCATTTTTCGCTCTTCAGCAGTTAGGATTGAGTCATCCAGCTTAGGTTTTTCCACTGCTGTTTCTTGCACCGGAGCTGGTGGATTTACCTCCTCCGGTATATCAAAACTAAGGGTTGGGGTTGGGGTAGTGGTAAAGTCTTTTAATTCTTCGCTCATGTTTTCCTCTTTCTCAGGTTGATCTTTTCCTGTTTTATTATTTATTCACTGTCAGCAGATGTGGGAGGAGTTGCTTTTTGCATAGTAAAGTCGGCTTGTGTCAGCCCTTCCTGAGCAAGCATGGTTTTCATTACGGAGATATCTGATGAGATGTCCCACGCCGTATCTTGAAAAAAGCGGTCAAGCAGTTTTTCGAAGGCACTATTGATGGTATCCAGAGTATCTTCGATTTCCCGCTTGGTACCGGCGATGTTCTCACCCGCTATGGATTGATTATCCAATTCCTGATACGCATCTATCAGCTTGCTGGTAGTGGGAAGATAATAATTCATAAATTTATGCAGTTCCGGAGCAATCTCAGGGTTACGCTCTACCTGGCTGAAGATTCGCTTCATGATCTCTTCCAGTCTGGTTAATTTGCTGGAAATCTCTTCTCCCGGGATGGCTTCATTACATTCATGAATATGCCGAATGTAAGCATTGCCTTCCTCCAAAATCTTCTGACATTCTTCCGAGTTCTTGCTTTGTGACTGTTTACTGGCAATTGCCATATCTTCTTGATGTTTACGTTTCAGCTCTTCCTGGGCCTTCTGATACTGGCCATAAGCATCCTTGGTCACGATCAGGCAGGTTTGCTGATTATCAATATGCCCATCCAGGAACATCCCATTTTGAATCATGACTTTCAGATCCTTTAGAACAAAGGCCCTGGTCTTTCCTGTCTTGGATACCAATTCACTGATTTCACAGTAACCTCTTTCACCGATCAACTGCGCATAGCGGCGAAAACGTTTTAATCGTTGCAGAACCCCTACGCCTTTCATGCCCACACCAAAGCAGCCCAGTGCTAAAACTGCCATAATTGCAGTTGCCACTAAGAGACCTACTGCTGTTGTGCCGAAAGAAAAAACTCCGGCTAACAAAAAGCTAATGGTCAGCACTGCAAAAAGTCCCATAAAAGAGAAGCCAACGGAAGTCATTACCGGACCGGCAACACAGCCCGACGGCCTTTTTGCATAAATACTGGTATCATATCCGGAAGGTCTGCGGGATACAGCGTTATAACCTGCCTTTGAATTCACTACCCTTCTGGTATTCCCGCTATGTTCATATCTTGGTCCGGACTGCTGACGATTTCGGTTAGCCGACTGTATACCGGTACGTACGCCATCCAGAGCAGTATTCACTGCATTATTGATTGTTTTATTCAATTGATTAAAGTCTTGGCTGTCAATCGCAGACTGAACCGTATCACGGATTTTTTCCCCTAAATCATTCCAGTCATTATTTTTCATTTTTTTTACTCCACAGATTATTTTTTTCGTTCATATCTTACAAAACGGTATTCCAGATCAAAGTATGTCCGTTCTTCACTGGCTGCTGTTTCTTCCCATTCCGGCAGTTCATCCAGGTTGGGGAAGTAAGTATCTGCCTCGTAGGCAAACTCAATTTTAGTTACGTGGGCAGTATCACAATAGGGAAGCATTTCCCGATAGATACTTTCACCGCCGATGACGTATACATCTTCACTGTCATAAGACTTTAACTGTTCCAGTACTGCTTCAATACTGTGTACAATAACTGCATCTTTTACATGGTAATTCCTGTCCCGGGTTAAGACAATATTGGTCCGGCCTTTAAGCGGCAGTCCATTGGGGAAGCTTTCCAGCGTCTTTCGCCCCATAACGACTACTTTTCCGGTGGTCTCTTCCCGAAAGAACTTCATATCTGTGGGAATGCTGACCAGCAGCCGATTCTCTTTCCCAATTCCCCAATTCTGATCTACTGCAACAATAATATTCATTAAAAAGCCTCTCTTTCCTGGCAAAACGGATGCTCTGCACCAGTTGATGTATATGGTGTAGACGTTTTTGCAATACACTAGTTAGATTGCAATTGGTATATTCTGAATCTGCGGGCCTGCCTGATAGTTTTCTACAATCAGGTCATCCACCGTAAATTCATAGAAATCCTTAACATCGGGATTTAATGTTACCATGGGGGCATCATAGGTCGGTCTGGTAATCAGTTCTTTTACCAAGGGAATATGCCGGTCATAGATATGGGCATCAGCAATCACATGCACCAGCTCACCCACTTTCATGTTGCAGGATCGGGCAAACATATGTACCAGCAATGCATACTGGCATACATTCCAGTTATTCGCTGCCAGGACATCCTGAGAGCGCTGATTCAAAATTGCATTCAGCGTCAGCTGTTCACTGTCTTTTTCCTTGGTAACATTAAATGTCATGGAATAGGCACAAGGATACAAATGCATCTCGTGCAAATCCTGATGTACATAGATATTCGTCATGATCCGGCGGCTGTAGGGGTTATTCTTCAAATCGTATAATACCCGGTCCACCTGATCCATCATACCTTCTTTATATTCATGCTTTACCTGCATCTGATATCCGTAGGCCTTACCGATAGAACCTGTCTCATCAGCCCAACTGTCCCATATTTTGCTGTTTAAGTCGTGAATATTATTGGATTTCCTCTGCCATATCCACAAAGTTTCATCAAAAGCACTTTTCAGCGCCGTCTTGCGAAGAGTAATGGCCGGGAATTCTTTTGATAAATCATAGCGGTTAACCACGCCAAAACGTTTGATGGTATAGGCAAAACTGCCATCCTCCCATTTAGGGCGTACTTTTTCGCCTTCCGTACTTAATCCATTATCTATAATATCCTGACACATATCAATAAATATTTTATCTGCTAAGCTCATAAGATTTCCTCTCTTTTGAAAGTTAGTCAAAAACTCCCTCTGAACTAAGTTTCACTTTATCATTTATCCTCTATTATAATATATCATTTTCTTTAATTCAAGAAAAGAGATAAGTTTCTCTCATCTCTTCAAAAAAATCCAGATAACACTGCCTTCCCCAGGCTTGCATCTAGTCTATACCCAGTATATCACCTTTCCAACATTCACAAGTTCTATAGTTTATAGGTTCCTCCACAAATACCCCAGCACATCCAGATATTTTGCTCATGAAATCTTTAAGAATTTTACAAAATAACCGGATATGCCTGGAAACCCTGGCATATCCGGTATGTCATTAAGATTTATCTATGTATTCTTTACAACCAGCTCCTAAAAGCTCTGTAAAAATCCATCTAATCTGTGTTTATTTAATTGCTTTTAGCTTTTGACTATGTATTTCAACAACCGTTTGCGTCTCTTTCATGTCAACAAAGTTAGCTTCAATCATTTCAGATTGTTCATCAAATCGTTTGTTTATTTGTTGTAATTCGCCTTTAACATCTGTCATCTGGCTTTCAAGATTATCTAATCTGCTGTCAATATTTTTGACTAAAGAAAACATTTCAGAAAGTAATTTGCTATCTGCTTCACTCATCGTTGTTCACCTGCCTTTATTGGTGGGATTATTATAACACAGTTTGTTGTGAAAAGTCTAGTTACTGTTCACTCCGTGACCAGCAACACGCTTCGCGATGCACAGAAATTATGCATTCTGCATAATTTCGCGCCGGCAATCCTCGGATTTTCTGTGACTTCCGCTTTGCTTCACTCACAAAAAATACCTCGCGGGATACTGGGTGTGAACAGTAACAAAGTCTATTCAGTTTTCAACGAAGTTTCCCTTGAATTTTGACATCTTCACCCACCCGTGATATACTTTTAAAAACATTTTTTTAAGACGGAGAACTTATGAAACGATTAATTATTTTTTTACTTAAGCCATTATCCTTCTTACCGGCTATTTTGATGATGTACGTCATCTTTACATTTTCTTCCCAATCCGGAGAAATGTCTGGGAATCTTAGTTATAAGGTAAGCTACCACATCGTAACCATTGGTTCTAAGATATTGAACAAGGATATCTCAGACCATGGTGTCGATTACTATATCGAAAAAATCCACACACCAGTGCGGAAAGCTGCTCATATGAGCGAATACTTCTTTTTGGCTGTGGCGATTGCATTTCCGTTTTATGTATATGGACTGCGGGGATTTCCACTGCTGATCGTGGCTGGTTTAATCTGCTTTGCTTTCGCCTGCGGAGACGAATACCATCAGTCCTTTGTTGCCGGCAGGGGACCCTCAAAACGTGATGTAGCCATTGACTGTATTGGTGCATTCTTTGGTATCATTGTTGTGCGGATTGTCTGCTGGACAGCACTTTTAGGAAAGACCGGGAAGAAAAAAAGACGATAAACACAGAATCAAAAAACCACTGTGAAACAAAGCTCTATGCTCAGTTTTACAGTGGTAATTTTTATTTTTCTACTGTTTCGGTGTCTTCCGCTGCAATGAGTTTCTCTGCGTTCTCACTTTCTTCAGCGTTTTTGCCGGTTTCCATGTAGTTTTCACCATCCTCAATCATTTCCCCGTCTTCAGAATCTTCCTCGCCTTCAGAATCTTCGCTTTGTCCAAACTGCCCCTGCTGCTTCATCCCTTTGATCCCCGTGAATAATATAACTCCACCCACGATTACAAATAAAACTGAAAAGGCAATCATCAGCGCAGGGTTCCCCGACTCACCTGACCTGATCGCCTGAAACAGGTTATACGCTGTATAAATCAAATATCCACCTGCGACAATACGCAAAATACCCGATGTTTTCTCCATATGCATTCTTTCCTTCCGACTCATTCGTTTAATAGTTGCATTATATCTTTTTTTTATGTGTTTGTAAACTGTGACTGATATAGGTTAGCATAAAATCCGTGTTTTTTCAACAATTCCTCATGATCTCCAGACTCGATGATTTTTCCACCCTGCATAACCAGAATCATATCTGCGCCCTTAATGGTTGACAACCGATGGGCAACGATAAAACTGGTCCTGCCTTGCATCAAAGTTTCAAAAGCTTTTGTCACTCTGGCTTCGGTCATGGTGTCAATGGAAGAAGTTGCTTCATCCAGTATCAGCATCGCCGGTTCCATCAGCATAACCCTGGCAATACACAAAAGCTGTTTCTGCCCTTGGGAAAGATTACCTCCGTCCTCTGTGATAACTGTGTCATAGCCCTGGGACATTCTGCGGATAAAGCTGTGGGCCTGGGCTTTCATCGCCGCATGAATTACTTCATCCCTGGAAGCCTCTGGCTTTCCATAAGCGATATTATCATGAATCGTTCCGGCCTTTAACCAGGTTTCCTGCAAAACCATACCGAACCCGGCCCGCAGACTATTTCTGGTGAGCATTCGAATATCCTTGTCTTCTACCTCAATTTTCCCTGCCGTCACATCATAAAACCGCATTAACAGATTGATCAATGTAGTCTTGCCGCATCCGGTGGGACCAACGACGGCAATCCGGTTGCCCGGATTGACCGAAAGGTTCAGCTCTTGTATAAAGGCAACATCCGGCTGATATGAAAAGCTTACATCTTTTAACGCTACGCGCCCCTGCACCTGGCTCAACACAACCGCATCGGCATCATCCGGCTGCTCCGGTTTTTCATCAATCAGTGCAAAAATACGGCCGGCCGAAGCAAATGCATTCTGCAATTCCGTAATAACACCGGTTATTTCATTAAATGGTTTTGTATATTGATTTGCATAATTCAAAAAGCAGGAAAGCTGCCCCACGGTGATTCTGCCATGAATTGCTGAAAAAGCGCCAAAAATCCCTACCCCGGTATAAACCAGTCCATTGACAAACCGGGTGGCCGGATTGGTTACGGCAGAAAAGAATACCGCTTTTATACTGTATATCTTCAGCTTCTCATTCACTGCTGCAAAGCGTTCCTTTGCTCTTTCTTCATAAGAAAATGCCTGCACGATCTGCTGATTCCCCACCAGTTCTTCCACCAGGGAAGTCATCTCACCCCTGGCTTCCGACTGAAGCCGAAACATGGTGAATGTTTTCTTCGCCACAAACCCGGTCACAAAAAAGGACAACGGTGTGATCAAAACAACGATAAGGGTAATCTTCCAGTCAATTGAAAGCATGAATCCCAGCGTTCCCAAAATCGTCATAATGCCGGTAAAGAACTGGGTAAATCCCATGAGCAACCCCTCGGAAAGCTGGTCTGCATCAGTAGCAATCCGGCTTACAATATCCCCGCTTTGATGGCTGTCAAGATATGCTAATGAAAGCTCCTCCAAACGGGAAAAGGCTTCCATTCGAATATCCCGGACAATCTGAAAGGTTATCTGAGTTGTTAAAAGGTTCAGTATCCATTGTGCCAATGCCGTAATTGCAATAACACTTACCAGCCTCAGCAAAATACTGCCTAATTCTTTAAAAAGCACATTGCCCGGCCCAATTATATGATCAATGCCATTTCCGATAATTACCGGCGCGTATAACGTCGAGGCAACAGTCACAACGGACAGCAGCAGCATCAGAACAACCTGCATAAGGTAAGGATGAACCATCATTAATACACGTTTGGCCGTTTCACTTTGCTTCATCCAACCACCTCCTCATACTTAAGCTGAGAAAGACAGATTTCCTGATAAATCTTACATGTTTTCCACAGTTCCTCATGAGTTCCTGTACCAACGATTTTTCCATCATCCAGCACCAGGATCCGGTCTGCCTGCTTCACGGTGGATACCCGCTGTGATACCAGGAACACTGTCATCTCCTGAGTGTTCTCACGCAAAGCCTTCCGAAGCGCTGCCTCGGTTGCATAGTCAAGTGCCGATGAACTGTCATCCAGAATCAGTATTTCTGGTTTTCGCACCAACGCCCGGGCAATCGTAAGACGCTGCTTCTGACCGCCGGAAAAGTTCTTTCCCCCGGCTAAGACTTTGGCATCCAGTCCGCCTGCTTTATCTTCTACTACTTCCTTCGCCTGGGCTATGGCCAACGCTTCATATATCTCCTCATCGGAAGCATTTAAAAGCCCCCAGCGCATGTTCTGCCGGATAGTACCGGTAAAAAGAACCGCTTTTTGCGGTACCACTCCAATCTTTTGGCGCAGCTGCTTAAAAGGATACGTCTTAACATCATTGCCTTCTACTTGTACGCTGCCGCTACTGGCATCATAGAATCTTGGAAGCAGCTGCATTAATGTACTTTTGCCTGATCCGGTACCGCCGATCACCCCAATCGTTTCTCCCGGCAAAACCGAAAAGGAAATATTCGAAAGGGCCATATCAGCAGCTCCATCATAAGAAAAATCCACATGGTCAAATACGATCAGCGGCTCATCCGGCTGCTTTTGCTGTTCCTGATTCTCAGTATCAAAAAGAGTCGCCTTCCGGGCAAAAATCTCATTCACCCGAACTGCACTGGCCAAAGCCCTGGTAACCGACATCACCAGTACTGCCAGAGCCAGCAAGGCCAGCAGGATCTGAGTCATGTAACTGATCAGGGCAACCACTTGCCCCTGGGTAAGACCGCCATGGTACACTTCCAGTCCGCCCGTCCAAAGAATACAGATAATTGCCAGATTCACCATCAGGTAGGTGACCGGATTCATCAGTCCGGCTATTTTCCCGGCATGAATCTGCCGTTTTTTTACCGCTTCACCTGCTTCATAAAAAGCCTGTTTTTCATCATCCTGCCTGGCAAAAGCCCGGACTACCCTGGCACCGGTATAATTTTCACGGGTAATAGATACCACCTTATCCAGCGCTTTTTGGACATTTTTATAAATCGGAATCGTCATTTTAACCATCAGATAAATGGCAGTCCCCAGAAGCGGTACAGCAACCAGAAAAATAACCGTCAATCGGATGCTGATAGTAAATGCCATCACAACTGCCCCAACCACAATAAATGGAGCACGTAAAAGCAGGCGCAGTACCAGATTCACACCTGACTGCACCTGATTAATATCACTGGTTATTCTGGTAACCAGAGTAGCTGTTCCGATGTCATCCAACTCCCGGTAAGATAAGCTATTGACATGGGCATAAAAATCCCGGCGGAGCTCTGTACCAAATCCAGCGGATGCCTTTGCCGCATAATACTGAGCAGTTAGTGAACAGATTAGTCCGAAAATACCAAAACAAATCATCACTATGCACATCTTCCAGATATAGCCCACATCCTTGTTCCCGATACCAGTATCAATAATACCAGCCATAATGATCGGAATCAATAACTCAAAACTAGCCTCCAGCATTTTAAAAAGAGGAGCGATAATCGCTTCTTTTTTATAATTACGAATATAAATCATTAACTTACGCATATTACTATTCCTTTAATTTGTTACTTTTGACAAACCTAACAGTAACTTAAATTCTTCCATATATCTCTGTCATGCGTCGTATTCTGCCAATGAGCTCATCGCTGATCTGCCCCGGAATCAGCCGCCATTTCCAGTTATCTCCCAGCGTAGAAGGTTCATTCATCCGGGCTTCACCGCCAAGGCAAAGGTAATCCTGAATGGGAATCACTGCCCGTTCAGCGATACTGCTCATCGCCAGCCGGATAAAGCTCCATACTTTTTCCTCTATACTTTTATCTGCCATATCCAGATACTCATCCGAAAAAGCTTTTGTATAGTCTCCCATCGAATTAATCCATCCTGCTAAGGTATCATTGTCATGGGTTCCGGTATAGACAATACAATTATCTGTATAATTATGAGGAAGGTAGGTACAATCAGAACCGGCATCAAAAGCAAACTCCAAAACTTTCATCCCCGGAAAACCACTATCTTGCACCATCTGCAGCACACTGTCTGTCAGGAAACCAAGATCCTCAGCGATAACATCCATATCGCCCAGCCGTTCTTTCAAAGTATGGAAAAATTCAATCCCGGGACCTTTCTCCCAATGTCCCCATTCTGCCGTTTCATCACCATATGGTATCGAATAATATTCATCAAAACCACGGAAATGATCAATCCGCACCACATCATATAACCGGAAACTATGCTGCATTCGCTGGATCCACCAGCTATATCCGGTTTCGCGATGATACTCCCAGCTGTATAACGGATTACCCCATAGCTGTCCGGCAGGTGCAAATCCATCCGGGGGGCAGCCTGCAACCGCCATTGGTTCATTATACTCATTAAACTGGAACAGCATCGGATTTGCCCATGTGTCGGCACTGTCAAAGGCAACATAGATGGGAATATCTCCGATAATGCAAATTCCATTCTCATTGGCATATGCTTTCAGCCGCTTCCACTGTTCATAAAATTTGTACTGCTGGAAGCGATATAACTGCAGCACATCGGCCAGTTCTTCTCTGGCATTTTGCACTGCACTGGGGACACGGGCTCTGATTTCTTCTTCCCACTGTGTCCAGCTTGCCCCATCGTGAGTATCCTTTACCGCCATATAAAGAGCATAATCCTCCAACCAGTAACCATGCTCTCTTACAAATTCACCAAAAGCCTCATCCGGTACAAAGCGTTCGAAAGCCTTCTTAAGCAATTCCTCTCTGGCCTGAAATACTTGTTCATACTCAATGTATGCCGGATGGGTAAAATAGACATAACCATCACACTCTTCCCGGGTCAGCAGTCCTTCCCCGATCAAAGCTTCGATATCAATAAAAAACGGATTACCCGCGTATGTGGAAAAAGACTGATAAGGCGAATCTCCATAACCGGTCGGTCCCAGCGGCAGAATCTGCCAGTATCTCTGACCCGCCCGCTTTAGGATATCCACAAATTCAAATGCTTCTTTTGAAAAACAACCAATTCCATGCCCGGAAGGCAATGCCGAAATCGGCAGTAATATACCACTACTTCTCATATTAGTATTCCCCTTTATCTGCTTTGGATGCAATATAATTTAAGAAGGGACAGGGGAAATATCATTTCCACTATCCCATCTCTTTTAAGCATTCTTCTTGCAATAGAAAATCAATCCGGCAAGAATGATCACCATTACGACAAAATATGCTATAGTCACCCACTTCACTGAGCCATAAGCAAATAATATCACTTCGGTTACTGTCATAAGCCCGGTGAAATAACTTACCTCACGGCTATATTTCTTTTGTTCTTCCGGTGTTTTCTTTTTCTGTACCTTTTTCGACTGCAGGAAAAAATCTCCCTTTCCAATGAACAACATAACCGTAATAACTGCCAGTGCCGCAATCAATAGTATCTCAAATTCTTGGCTGAACATAAACTACACTCCTTATTTTTCCGTATTACTAGAATATATCACAAATTTCGCTGCTTGTCCATGGTTAACGAAGCTGATCTCGGCATACAATCAGTGTATCGATTAGTGGCCTCAATTAGTGGAATTTAGTGGATATAATCCTTGCACACATAGCCCAACATTCCACCGTACGAAATCTCATACCAGTTCCTTACTTCACCGGTAACCGAAAGCTCGTCTCCTTCACTGACTGTTCCGATAATCGGGCTGTGGTTATCCGGGCCGCTTCTGACATATGCTGCAGATGCACAGGTTCTGTTTCCAACTACCGGGTTCGTGTTGCCTGCAACTGGTTCCTGAACTGGTTCCGGGGTTGTCTCCTGAACTGGTTCCGGGGTGGCTTCGGCAGTTGGCTCCGGTGTCGCTTCGGCAGTTGGTTCCGGCGTCGCTTCGGCGGTTACTTCCGGTGTTGCCTCCGGAGTCGGGGTGGCAGTTGGCTCCTGCACCTCTTCCGGTTTTAATGCCTCTTCGTCTTTCAGAACTTTAAAGCTGTAGATTGATGTTCGTACCTGTTCGACAATTTCTTCGTTATCCGTATACAGCATGGCACTAGCCATATACTCCCGGTCATTAATTACGGTTCCATATAAAATCCCATAAATATACGGCGATTTGGAATCCTCATATTTTATAACTGTACGATAGGATGTCATATCAGCGATTTTACTGTCTTCATATTCGACAACTTCATAGTTCTCGCTGTTGTATCCTTCTTTAAGTAATACCTTTTTTACATCTTCCTGTGATTCAGGAATCACAATTTCAGCATCTGTAGTCTTGGTTAACATGATAAGTCCGGCCTCTGAGGAAAACATACACAGATTTCCCGTATTGTCATTTACTTTCCATGACTCACCAGGAAGCTGAATTGAAACCGATCCATCTTCCGATATGAATTCCACCGGCTCTTCTGCTTTTACCTCAGTCGAAACCTCTTCAGCAGCATCTTTATTCTCTTGTTTCTGACAACCACTGATGAGTCCCGCAAGACTTAATCCCCCACACAGTAATAACATTCCCGTTCTGCTCCTTATTCTCATATATACCTCCCTGAATTTTTCCCTTCTTTGATCATACAACTGAGTCAGAGCGGCTATTCGCAATCCGCATCACTACTCACTTTGGTGGTCAAATCACCCAATAAAATAACGTTAACATATATCTCTCAAATTCGCAAGATATTCACGGGTAAAACCTCCGTTTTGTAAACACCTCACCGGATATAGAAGACTGATAGTAACGTTTTGTCGTTACTATTCAGTGCCACTATCCCGCGAGGTATTTTTTGTGAGTGAAGCAAAGCGGAAGTCACAGAAAATCCGAGGATTGCCAGCGCGAAATTATGCAGAAGGCATAATTTCTGTGCATCGCGAAGCGTGTTACTGTTCGCAGCCCTATGGGCTGTGAATAGTAACGTTTTGTCCAACTTAATTGTTATATTTTCCTACTTCTATCCATTGAATTATGCTATAATCATACTAGTGTAACAATCGGTTGATAGTTGCAAGACTGTACTCCTATTTTGTCAGCGCCTGCAAGGCGGAAGAAGGAGGCGCAGCGGCAGAATAACCTGAAAGGAGTATTAACTATGCAGAAATTAAGAATTGGTGTCATCGGTATTGGTGATATCAGTAACGTGTACCTGAACAACCTGAAAAGCTACCCGGATGTGGTAGAGGTAGCTGCCTGTGCTTCCCGGGGGCTTGAGAAAGCTCAGAAAAAAGCATCTGAACATAACATTCCCAAAGCATATGCAAGTGCTGATGAACTAATTGCAGATCCGAATATTGATGTTATTTTGAATCTGACAATCCCGGAGGCACATGCTAAATATAATCTTGCTGCTTTAAATGCAGGCAAACACATATATTCTGAAAAACCATTAGCCGCAACTTTCGCAGAAGGCAAAGCGATCATGGATCTGGCAAAAGAAAAAGGGCTGTATGTTGGCTGCGCACCGGATACGTTTCTCGGCGGACGGCTTCAGATGTGCCGAAGATTAATTGATGATGGAACGCTGGGTGAAATCAAAGGCGCAAGCGCTTTTGTGGTAAGCCATGGACATGAATGGCATCATCCTAATCCGGACTTTTTCTATCAGCCGGGCGCCGGTCCATTACTGGACATTGGCCCCTATTATATGACGGCACTGCTCTCCTTGCTGGGACCGGTAAAAAGTATATGCGCTATGAGCAACCGCGCTTATGATACAAGAACCATCCAAACGGAGCCATTGAAAGGCCAGACCGTCAGTGTTAATACCGATACTCATATTACTGCCTGCCTTGAATTTGAATGCGGTGCAATTGTTACTTTGATCACCAGCTTTGATGTATGGGATTCGGAGCTGCCAAAGATGGAATTCTACGGTACCAAAGGCGCGATCTGCATGAACGATATTGACCCATGTGATGGTCCTAACCTTTTCGGCGGGGACATCCTTTTACGTACTGAAGATAATTACCGCTGGATCGGCATGCCGCGAATCCAGGAATGCACCAGCAGGGAATGGGTAAAGGTTCCGGTAGAATATGCTTTTAATTCTACCAGTCACCAGAAAAACAGCCGCGGTGTCGGTCTGGTAGACATGGCATACGCCATTGCCGGAAATCGCCCCGCCAGAGCCGGCGGTGACATGGCTTTGCATTCTTTAGAGGTCATGGAAGGCATAATAACTTCTGCTAAGGATAAAAAGTTTGTAATTCCGACTACTGCATTCAGTCGCCCGGCACCTTTGTCCGGTGCTGACCGTGACGAAAATGTAGTCTTCTAATTTAGTGTAAGGAGGAAATATATCAATGGCAGATAAGCTGAGAATTGGTGTTGTTGGAATCGGGGATATCAGTAATGTATATCTGAATAACCTGAAGAATTATTCCGATGTAGTGGAGGTTATCGCATGTGCCTCACGCAGTTTGGAAAAGGCAAAGCAAAAAGCAGCCGAGCATGGGATTCCACGTCCGTATGCCTCTGTGGCAGAATTGCTGGCCGATGATGATATTGATGCGGTGTTAAACCTTACTACACCGGATGCACATTTTACATGTACCATGGCGGCTTTGAAAGCCGGAAAACATGTATATACAGAAAAGCCGTTGGCATCTACATTTGCTGAGGGTAAGAAACTTATGGAGCTGGCAGCCGAAAAAGGCTTGTATGTTGGCTGTGCACCAGATACGTTTCTGGGCTCACGGCTGCAGAACTGCCGGCGCTTAATCGATGAAGGGGTTCTGGGTAATCTCCTTGGAGCCAGTGCATTTTTTGTTAGCCATGGACCTGAATGGGAACATCTGGATCCAACCTTCGTGGTTCAACCCGGCGCCGGCCCGCTCCTGGATATGGGGCCTTACTATGTAACAGCACTTTTATCATTGATGGGACCGGTAAAAAGCATTTGTGCTATGAGTTCCCGCACCTTTCCTAACCGAACGATTGAACTAGGGGAATTGAAGGGACAAACCGTTCCGGTTAATACCGATACACATATTACCGCTTCTCTGGAATTCCAGAATGGCGCTATGGTTACGATGATTACCAGTTTTGATGTGTGGGATTCCGAACTGCCAAGAATGGAATTGTATGGAACCAAAGGAACCTTATGCTTGAAAGATGAGGATCCGTTAGATGGCCCGGATGTTTTTGGCGGGAATCTTCTCTTGCGTACCAGGGATGAATACCGATGGGTTAATTTCCCACGGAACGAAGAATGCCTAAAAAGGGAATGGATTACTGTTCCTTGCAAACATGCATTTGATTCGGTCAGCCATAAGAAGAATCCAAGGGGAATCGGCTTAGTAGACATGGTGTATGCAATTACTGAAAACCGTCCGCCCCGGGCCGGTGGAGATATGGCTTTACATGCCTTGGAAGTTATGGAAGGGATTCTGGTGTCCGCCCGGGAAAAGCGGTTTGTAACTATGAATACATCCTTTGAACTACCTGCACCATTAGCTCCGGCAGAAGATGATAAAAGTGTGGTATTCTGATAAACAAACGAATCACCTGTCTGCATCCTATGCAGATAAGTACTTCTGGCGGCGCTAACTTCATATAGTCAGTTGGTTCAGCTAAATTTCAGAGGGAGTTCAAAACTCCCTCTGAACTAAGTTTTACCTTATTGAATTGGAATATATAGTTCCACCTGCGAATTTGGATTGTCAAATCCCAGAAACCGCTCATCATATAGTTCAAAATCCTCCCGGTTATCCAGAACCTCCCTGGTATTTAAAAACCAGGTGCCCCAGATATAATCAAATGTCTTTTGCAAAAATGTCAGGCTTCCCTTATGGGTGAATACTGCATATCGCCCTCCTTGCAGCACTTTTGCCACAAGCGGTTCGGTAATCCCTTCAAAGCTGTCAACTTCAGCGCCTACTACTTCGGAAAACAGCACATCAGCATTCATATGGTATATATCATTGCCTTCATTGCACGCCTCACATATACCGAATCCCCGCCCATTTGGCATGCAGTTAGGAACCTGGGGTAATAGGGTCTGAAAGTCCTGCCAAAGCTTTGGCAGCACATTATCCCTCAGGGTAGTTTCCCCGCGAAGCCCAATCACTTTTATATCAGGCAGCTCCACGATCTTAGGATGGATGGTGATATTCCGGACCCGATGCCGGAGCAGCCGGGGTTCCAGTTTTTCTTTTGTACTAATAAATAAATCCAGCCGGTTTTTGCGGTAAGTATTCGGGCTGACTTTATAAAGAGATTTAAATGCCCGGCTGAATGCCTCTGCCGAATCAAACCCATTCTCCATAGCGATATCTATGACCTTTTTATTGGTATACAGCAACTTCTTGGCGGCATCTGCAAGACGCCGCCGCTTGATATAACTTCCTACACTTTCACCCAGGACCGCCGAGAACTGGCGGGTCAGGTGATAATAAGAATATCCCACTTCCCGTGCCACTTCTTCAACTTTTATGTCTTCTTCCAGATGATCTTCAATATAGATAACTGCTTTTTCCAAAGTCTCCAGGTAATCCATATGTGATTCTCCTTATGCCTTACTGTTCCATTTCCAGGGGGACATATTCGCTGTGTTTTGCATCAAAGCTGTCAAAACTGATTTCAATCTGCTTTTCCTTAAAAGGGAGCGGGTCGCTTATGCTGTATTTATCCCATCCATTCTCTGCCCGACCACCCCAGCACAACTCGATTGTACCATCTGTCGGGTCAATTACCATGCTTTTTGTTGTTCCGAAGTATTCCCGGTAAAAGTGGCAGCACAAACCATTTGGATATTTTGACAGAAGCATGTTCTTTAGTTTTTCACAGGTGATTTCCCGAACCCCATCCAACTCTTTGCGTATCCATTGGTAGCGCTTCATCGAGTGGTATAGAGCTCTCGGCTCATAAGGGATCATCTCCGGCAGAATAGGATGATTGGTTGCGCACAAATACCGCTCACCCTGATTCGTACCATCGTCAAAGACCCGTTTGATTTCCCTATGTCCATCGATAGTCTCCACTAATGCTGCATTTCCCTGCTTATCCACCAGCATCAGATTTATATTAAAAGCAATTGGCATCTCCTTTATGAAAAGGAGTGCATCTTCAACATCTTTACAGTTTTCTAAAAGCGTGCGGATTACCGCCCAGAATTGCAGTCCGGTAACTTTTGGCTGGCGCATGTATTCCATTGGCCCCACTGGAAAAGTGCTGGAGCTCATGGTAACTGACAGTCCGCATTCATTAAATCCATCTTCTCTGCCAAAGTGAAGAACACTAGTACCCATATGAGTATACTTCCCGGTTACACTGGTCTTAACCAAGGTAAAATCCTCTTCTTCTGTATTGAACTCATAATTACGCGCAACTAACGGATGCCCTTCTCTGGTTAACGATGGAAGCACTGCTATCTGACTGCAATTTGGATGAAGATAGGTCATACCATAGTAAAAAATCTGCTCAAGCGTTACCTGAAGCGCATCCGCAAACCCCTGCAGCTCATCATTCAGCCCCGGACACCAACGGGAAAACATCGCCGTTGCTTTTTCCATTTCCACTTTATCAAACCCTTTAAAACCTGATGTATGCAGGTCTTTCAGCGGGGGAATGAAAGCTGTCATTTCCCCCAGGTTCCTGCCTATTTCGTAGCTGCTTCCGGATAGTTCCATAGTTCTTGTTGTGATATTCATCTTTGTATTCTCCCTTCTGTATCATTACCATTTCATTTTAAGAGAATACGGATTTATTTTCATGATAGTTTCTGCCATCTTAAAATCCCTGTTTTCATTTTCCCAATTGGAAATTGTCTGCCGTGACACTTGTATTTCTTCCGCAACATTTTCCTGGGTCAATCCTGCTTCCATCCGTGAAAACCTTATAGACAAAGGAAACCTAGGGCTAAAAACAGAAGCGCGAGACGGGGACTCGAACGACCATTTGTTTTTAATACTGTTTGACTTTTGACGGAAAGTTTGCTATTATAACAATATAAAAGGGGTGTTGCCGATAGACGGTTAGCCCTGGTAGATATTTTTTAAAAAAGTGACCTTACCTTAGCCTGGCGGTCACTTTTTTTTGTAGTTTATGTATGCAACTACTACTGCTACAATGATCGTAAGAACATTAATGACAATAGATAGCGTTTCATAAGTACTCATTAAGTCAGCCCTCCTTTTTTAGATTTCTCTATGCAGAGATTTCTATGTAATCAGAGGGTCACAGTCCCTCTGTTGAAGGACTAACCGCCTACCCGTGTTAGACAACACCTTGATTGTATTCTAACAGATGAATTGCAAAATGACAATTAGTTTTTTAACTATTTTATATAGCTTGTGTGGCTTTCCGTTACTGTTCACACCCAGTATCCCGCGAGGTATTTTTTGTGAATGTAGCAAAGCGAAAGTCACAGAAAATCCGAGGACTGCCAGCGCGAAATTATGCAGAATGCATAATTTCTGTGCATCGCGAAGCGTGTTACTGGTCACGGAGTGAACAGTAACGGCTTTCCTCGAACTAAACAAGTCCTGTCTGCCTACCCAATCCCTACGAAAAATCATTATATTCCACATCAAATATTTTACATGGTTTAGCTAACTCACTGGTTCGTATACTGCATTTTATAGTTCTCTTTCTAAAACTGAAATTTGAGAAAATCAAAGTTGGGGTAAAGGCTTTTGAACACATAAAAAACAGGAAACCACTGATAAACACAGGGTTTCCCACATAATAAATTAAGCGCGAGACGGGACTCGAACCCGCGGCCTCGACCTTGGCAAGGTCGCGCTCCACCAACTGAGCCACTCGCGCATAAACAGTATAAAATTTTTTATACAAGCGGGTGATGGGAATCGAACCCACGTATCTAGCTTGGAAGGCTAGTGTTCTACCATTGAACTACACCCGCAGCAACAAAAATTATTATATGATATTTCATATCATTTGTCAAGATTTTTTGTTGGGACAGTGCCGATTTTTTTGTTGGGTTTTTATTGGCACAGTCCGAGAGGCGCATTTTACTATAAAGATATTGATGAATACTTAATAGATAAGTACCTCAATACTGTTGATGGACTTTGATTTTTATATTACATAATTATTCGCCTTTTTCTGCTGCCATTCTACCAAATCTGCCAGCGTATATTTGTCCACGACACTTTTTATCGCGTCATCAAGCTCCACCCATAAGCGCAGCGTAACACAATCCTCCTGCCGTGCACACAGGTTCTTCTCGCCTTCCAGGCAAGCCACTGGCGAGAGGCTTCCCTCAGTCAAGCGCAGGATCATACCAACGGAATACTCTTCCGGCTTCCGTGCCAGCAGATACCCCCCTTGCGGTCCTCGAATACTATTCACATAACCAGCCTTTGTAAGTACTGAGACAATTTGTTCCATATATTTAATAGAAATTTCTTGCCGTTTTGCCACATCCTTAATACGAACCGGGGCATCCGTACAATGCAATGCCAAATCCAGCATTAATCTTAGCGCATAACGCCCTTTTGTAGAAATCTTCATGAAAATGTCCTCTCCTTTTGTTTTCTTATTTTTTCTCTATTGTGGACACTATTTTTAAATAAAGTATAGATAATCGTCATAATCGGAACGCCAAACAGCATCCCCACAATCCCCATCAATTTACCACCAATTGTAATACCCAGCAAAACCCATATCCCCGGAAGCCCGATTTTATTACCCACCACTCTAGGATAAATGACGTTATTTTCAATCTGCTGCAATATCACAAAAAACACAAGAAATATAATTGCCTTCTTCACTGAGATACACAGCAACAGTATTACCGCAATCACCCCTCCCACATAAGCACCCATAATGGGAATCATAGCCGTAATGGCTACTACCACGCTTATCATTCCTGCATAATCCAGCCGAAGAACCAACATGCCAATAAAGCATAAGCTTCCCAGAATAATTGCTTCCAAGGTCTGTCCTGCCACATAATTATCAAATACAGTAATAATCGTATTCGTTACCGAATAGATACTTCCCTCGATTTTTTCCGGCACAAGCACCTGCACTGCTCTTTTGACCTGAGACATAATTTTTTGTTTGCCGCTCATCAAATAGATAGAAAATGCTATTGCCAGAAATACATTAACTAACCCCGACACAACGTTCATTGTAATTGTCAGAATCTGTGGCAATATCTGCTTCGCAATTTCTTGAATCTCCTGAATATATTCCTTAATATACTCTGACAACTCGGATAAATTCAGTTGTTTCATACCAAAAATATCCAGAATGCTATTCAGAATATTCTGATAAGATGTCAGAGTTGTATCAATATTAGCAGCGAACATCTGCATGTTCTGAACCAACTGCGGAACTACGATTAAAACAACGGCGACAATAATACCAACCAACAGCAAATATACCGTGAGAATGGCCAGTACATTGGCCAGTTTCTTTTTCATATGTACTTTTTCAACATATAATTTCTTAACCCCTTCATAAGGCCGATTCAGAACAAATGCAATCACTATTCCCATAAAGAACGGCATAAGCAGTTCAAAAAATTTGCCCACTCCTGCCAAAATACTTCTAAAATTAACAATAATCAAAACCATTGCCGCGGCATAGGTCAGGATTATAATCCCCTGCTTAATCTTAAATTTCCCCATGTCCATATCATATCTCCCAGGTTAACCTTTTTCTGCTTCTAGTATAATACTTCCGCCCTGCTTATGCAAGGAAGAGGCGGCCGGAACCACATTTTATGTTAGTGCTCACACTCCTCTGGGCTGCGAACACTAACCATTTTATTCCATATTCTCTTCTGATTTGTCCGGAATCATAACTATCTGATCATACAATACCACATCACGGTCATTCATGCAGCAATTCATGTGATAATGTCCAAATACCCACCATCTATACTCCACCCTGCGGCGAATCACCTCCAGATAATCGGTCAGTCTATCCGGTTGATATGCTGCGCTCTCCCCGGTCAGCTGATTCTGAATATCAGTTGCTGCACAGTGTGTAAAGATATAATCTACCTTCCACTTATGCTTCTCCAGATTGCGAACACCTTCTTCCAGCTCATTTTCTCCCGGCATTTCCTGCTCCCACCAGCTTATATGATTAATCCGATACATCCCGCCAAGCTTGCTGAGAATCTTTTTCTTTTTATAAAACTGAGGATCCTCCGGTTCTAAGATACCCTGCTGAATATCATGGCTTCTCGCTCCGCCAAAAGTAAATATTTTTACACCATTGATCGTAAATACCTGCCCTCTTCGCAGATGAATAATATTATCCCGAATAAAATTCACCTTACCGCCACACCACACTTCTACCGGCATCTGCTCTAACATGTCATAATTCTCATGATTTCCGGATACAAAGCAGATAGTATACGGCTTTTGTGAAAGCCAATCAAAAGCCTGCTTTTCCCTAACCGAATCGTCCCAGATACCAAAATCCCCCATAATAAACACATAATCATCCCTGGTAAGTGTCTTCCCTTCCGGAAAATTTCCCGAACGAAACCGAGACCAATCACCATGGGTATCCCCCGTTGCAAAAAACATCCTATCACCTCTTTCCAAACCATCACCTGGCCACGAGACAGCATATAATCAACCTGTTACTGTTCACTCCGTGACCAGTAACATCAACCTATCTTTAACTATAGGCTTTTTCACTTCCATTTGTCAATTGTGTTTTCCTATGATAAAATAACTCTTGGTTACTGTTCAGCCATGCCCAAAATGATTAATTATTTCAACTTATAAAATTCGCAGGCCGAACGATAACAAACGTATAAAAAAAGAAAGTGAATATACATACTATGATCAAAAAAGATGTTCTTGAAATCAGAAAACAATTTACCCACGAGAACTGCTGTATCTCTCGCATCTGCGGCTGCTATGTCGATGGAGAAAAAGAAAAAAGACTGGAATTCAAAGAAGCATTTCTTTCCCTTCCGGAAGAGGAAACATTCAAATATTTCGATATTTTCAAGCATACCCTTTCCGGAACACTGGGAAAGAACCTGCTTAACCTGGAATTTCCGCTGGCACAAGAAGCCCCCGGCGGGACACAGGAATTTCTCCTGAAACTGCGCAACAGCAAATTACAGGACGATATGCTGTTGACTGAATTTTTTGATAAAATTATCGAACACTATGACTTCGGAGAAAATTATCTGATTCTGGTAATTCATGCAGCCTACGACATCCCGGGAAAATCCACGGATGGCCAGGAAATGTTTGATGCTTCCGACGAAGTATATGAACACATTCTCTGCAGCATCTGCCCGGTTGCGCTTTCCAAAGCAGGGCTTTACTACAATTCCCAAAAGAACAGTATCGAGGACCGTATTCGTGACTGGATAGTAGATGCTCCGGCCAAAGGCTTTTTATTTCCTGCCTTTCGTGACCGCAGTACGGATATCCATGAAGCACTATACTATTCAAAAAAACCGGAAGATTTGATGCCTGCCTTTATCGACCAGCTTCTTGGCTGCAGCATTCCTCTGACCGCAGTCACTCAAAAAGAAGCATTTCATGCTATTATCGCTGATACACTAGGAGAAGAATGTGCATATGAGGTTGTTAAAAATATTCATGATAACCTGAATGAGATGATCGAAGAGACAAAGGAAGCTCCCGAACCACTGGAACTATCCAAACCAGATATTAAGCATTTACTGGAAAAAAGCGGTGCGCCGGAAGAAAAAATGACTTCTTTTGAGCAGGAATTTGACACGATTGCCGGTGAGAACGCCACCCTTTTGGCATCTAACATCGCAAGTACTAAAAAATTTAATATCCAGACACCGGATATTATCATTCACGTCGACCCTGCCCGTGCCGATTTGGTAGAAACCCGCATGATTGATGGCAGACAGTGCCTGGTAATTCCTGTGGACAGCCACGTAGAAGTAAATGGCATGAATGTAAAGCTTCTTTCTGATTCACTGCAGGCTTCTGATTAACAGATATCCGAAGCTTATCAGGCAACATTAAGTTACCGTTCACACGGTGACTATTCCGCGAGGTGTTTCCGTGCATTATGCACGGAAACACCCTTCGGATATACCACTATAGCCATTCGGCCAATAATAAGGAAATCCCGAGACATACAACGCGCGAAATTAATCCAGTTCCATCCAAACTTCCTTCCAAATTTTTATTACGCCTGTAACGTTATGATCATTTATATCACCACTTGTTAACCATTTTCTGCAGCCCCTCAAAAAACTGTCCCAGATGCATTCCATCCACAAGACCATGATGAGCCAATAAAGAAACCGGCATGGTAATTTTCCCACCTTCTTCCGTATATTTCCCCCATGAAATCCGTGGGTTACTGTCTGCCGGTATGGGCGTGGCCTGTATCAAAGACGTGTAGCTGAGCCACGGAATACATGATACAAAGAAGTAACTTTCTACTGCTTCCGGGTCATCCTCAATATCGCCGCAATTCCTTGCCATATCCTGCTTTTGTTCGGCATCAGGAAGGAATGTTTCAAAATCCTGTCCGCAGTCAAGCTGACAATACGAAAAAGTACCATCTTCCTTCATGACTGTATGAGAGGTCATACAGAGGTCATACTCGGCAATCTCATCACCCCGGATACGTCTTCGAAGCTCCGGCACATCATTAGCAGCTTTTGCCGCCAGATATAAGAAGGATAGAAAAAATGGCATCTCATTTTGCTTTACTTTCTTATAGAAATGTGTGATATCTATCATAACCGTCACCCCAACATAAGGGTAACCCAAATTCCGAAAATAATCAAAATGCATTTTCCTTTCATATGACTCCATATTAAGCATCTTGTAATTTGTCATCATACCTTCCTCTCCCCCAGACTCTTTTTTAAAGGCTGGTAACAATTCCTGTAATCAATTTCTTAAACTGTGCTGCCACCCGGTCAGCTGTCTCCTGCACTTCGACATGACTAAGCGGCTGGGATGACATTCCTGTTCCCATATTAGTGATACAAGAGATACCACACACCCGCATCCCCATATGGTTTGCCGCCATAGCTTCGCATGCGGTGCTCATTCCCGCTGCATCGCCTCCCAGAGTACGGCACATTTTTACTTCACTTGGGCTTTCATAATTAGGCCCGCTAAACTGCATGTATACGCCTTCTTGCAGCTTGATTCCAAGCTCACTAGCCACCTCTTTAATCTGCTCCCGTAATTCCCGGTTATAGATATCACTCATATCCGGAAAACGCACACCCAGCTCATCTGCATTCTCGCCAATTAAAGGGCTTGGCACTGCTGTAGAGATATGGTCTTTAATCAGCATAAAGTCTCCCGGTTGATAGTCAAAATTCACCCCGCCGGCGGCGTTGGTTAAAATGATTGTCTTCGCACCGAGCATCCCCATCAGTCTGGTGGGCAATACTACTTCAGACATGGGATATCCTTCGTAATAATGAATTCTCCCCTGCATGATCACAACCGGTACCTGACCTATATATCCGAACACAAACCGGCCTTTATGACCGGCTACCGTTGATACCGGAAATCCTTCAATGTCTTCATACGCAATTGCCGCTTCTATGTTTATCTCATCCACATAATCGCCCAAGCCGGAACCCAGAATAAGAGCCACTTCCGGTTTGAAATCCACTTTTTCTCTCACACTGTTCAGACATGTTAACAACTTCTCATATACCACACACATATTTTGCCTCTCTCCTTCTATTATTGTTCAATAATTTTTGAAATCCTGGCTTTCATTTCAAGATACTGTTCCTCATTCATAAAAATTTTATTTCCTCTTCTGCTGATCAGTGACTCTTCTTCAAACTTTTTAACACAACGGTTAATCGTCTTTACGCATAGCCCTGTCTGTTCTGCTAACTCCTGCCTGGTTCCTTGGATATTGTAGCTTTTTCCTCTTCCATATTGTTCATACCTCTGGATAAAAAGCATACACAACCGGTCAGCACCCTGCAAAAACAAAAAGGTGCGGCCCATCCGGCCTTGCTGCAGCAAATACTCGCCGACAGCTTTCGCCTCCTGCTTCAGTGCTTTGATATCCGTTTTCAGCCATTTTTCAAATTTCGCTTTGGGAATTGTGATCATGGTGCATGGCGTAACTGTCTGCAGCGTGGTACTGTAGGTATCCAGATCCATAACCACTTCCATACCTCCCATGGCATAAATCCCTTCAAACCGCATATAATCATACACAATTCCATAGATGCGATAGTCAATTAACTTAATCATGCCCTTTCCAATAATATAAATCATATCCACCGGAGCATTTTCACGGACAAACGTAAATCCTTTTTCCATTTCAACAATTTTAAAAGCATCCATCAGCCATACCGGTGCACTCATAAAATAGTTTTCCAGCTGTTCTCTTTGCTGGCTGTTTAACTCTTTCATAAAGGGCAGCACCTGATGCAGATATTTTTTTTCCATTTACGCTTCACCTCTTGGAAGTAATTTAATATTACAGTTCAGCCTTCGGCTGAACTGTAACAATTTAATAATTCATCTTTCTCCTGATCTGTTAAAAAAGCCACTTCAACCGCACATTTCATCCTCTGTATGATATCTTTGTCGGTCTGATGCCAATATTTTTTCACCATTTCGATTTCTTTCGTCAATGATGTATTGCTTACTGTGCGGTTATCTGTATTAATTGTAACACATAAGCCATTCCGGATAAATTGTTCCAGAGGATATTCCTCTATTTTTTGGATTGCTTTTGTCTGCAGGTTGCTCACCGGACACATCTCAATGCCAATGCCCTTTTCCCGGCAGATGTGCTGTGCCTCTAAATGGTCTTTCAGGGCAATGCCATGCCCGATTCGTCTCGCTCCATATGCAACAGCATCGGTTACATTTAATACACTGCCGCATTCGCCTGCATGGATCGTAAATGGAAGCTCCCATCTTCGCGCCCATTCAAATAATGAAGCGAATTCCCTCATGGGATATGCTGCCTCGTCACCGGCAAGATCTACCGCACATACTCCCTGCCCTAAAAATTCCCGGGCAATTTTCATCATGCCTAAGTTTTGCTCCTCACTGTGATGGCGCATTGCACATAAAATTGCATTAGACCATACCCCAAATTTTGTCCGTCCTGCCGCCAATCCTTTCAAAACAGCCTGCACTACTTGGGTACCGGAGAGATTTTCATGTGCAGACAGCATTGGGGCAAAACGCACCTCAATATACTTCACATTCTCCCCGGCAACTTCTTCAATCAAACGAAAAGCCGCCGTTTCAAGTCCCTTTTCTGTCCTCAGACATTGAAGGGGCAAATCAAACTTTTGCAAATACTCAGCCAGACTCCTGCATTCATCTGTCACCTGCAGCTCTTCCGGCTGCACTTCTCTTCCTGATAATTCCCGCACCGTTTCAAGGGACATGGAACCATCCAAATGACAGTGCAGATCAATTTTAGGTACTGTTTCCATCTCTGCTCTAAACATTGATTTTCTAATCTTCCTTTTTTTGAATATTCTGAATTATAAACTGTATGGCCGGGCCTGCCGTGAAAGCCGTAACCAAGGTAACAATCCCTAGTTTTCCGCCCATTACAAAGCCAACAGCCACCATAGATACATCAAATAAGATTTTTGTTTTTCTAAGATTCCAGCCAAGTTTATCTTTTAATACCATCGTAAGCGCAGTCATGGGATCCAGTCCAACGTCTGCAAGAATATACAACGATACACCTGTGTAAATAAAAAGGCATCCCAGTACACTGGCTGCTATCCGTCCTCCCAAAGCAGGGTTTTGGAAAATGGAAAGGTAAAAGAAAGTTCCGACTTTTACAAAAGTTCCATATAAGGCCAGATTGATAAAGGTGCCTACATTCAGATACCGCCTTCCAATAACAAAAAGCAGCAGAATCAATCCAATATTTACAATATAGGTGGAAATCCCAAGCTGGGACTGGGACAACCCCAGGGAATTTCTTATACCATCATAAAAAATCCCCACCGGGTCATTACCCAAACTTGCCATTGCATTAAACGCCACACCAATCCCAAGAATAAAGACTCCTGTGACTGCAAGCAGATAATTATTGAAACGAAGATTCTGTGTTTTCATTATTTAATGAAGTCTACCGTAACAAGCTCTGCCGGTACACCGGTTGGATCATCGGCTACCGTGTCATTTTCCATTGATATGCTTCCGTCTGCCAGACTCTGATACAGTTGATCATAGTCTTCTTGTGTAAATACTGAGAATTTGGAGGTTTCCATCGGTAATTCAACACCATCTTCTTTTGCTGTCAGATTGATGGACTGTCCGCCATCAAATTGACCGTCATAGTATCCGGCAATCCCATCATAAACAGATTTTCCAAGGTTCTTCATCGCAGAAGTAATAACCGTTTCTGATTCTCCCGACTGGTCAACGTCTACACCGATAACTTTAGCCCCTGCTGATTCCGCTGCTTTCATAACGGAGTTTCCAACAGCGCCGCCGCATGCAAAGATAACCTCTGTACCGTCATTGTACCATGATGCTGCTTTTGCGTTATTTTCCGGAGATGCATCGAAGTTTCCTACATAAGTGTACTTAATATCGATTTCATCTTTTGGAATACCAAGCTCTGCTGCTGCTGCATCCGCACCCTGAATAAACCCATAACCATAACGGACTACGGCCGGAACAGCAATGCCGCCCATAAAACCTAACTTTTTATAACCTTCTATAACTGCTGCATAACCCGCCAGATAACCTGCCTGTTCTTCTGCATAGTAAATGGAAAGAACGTTGTCATTTACGACGATATTGTAGTCTCCATTATGAGGAGCACCATCAACTAAAATAAAGGATATATCCGGATATTTATCCTGTGCCTGGAAAATCGGTACCTCGAACAGAAATCCCGGTGTTACAATCACTTTTGCACCGCCTTTAACAGCCAGATCAATTGCGTTTAAACAAGCTTCATCAGATTTCTCAGCCGGTTTGTAGTATTTGTAAGTGATGTTATTTTCTTTCGCGTACTGCTCCAGTCCTTCCCAGGATCCCTGGTTAAAAGACTTGTCATCAATCGTTCCAACGTCTGTGATCAAGGCCAGTTCATACGTTTCAGAAGAACCCTTGCTATCTGTACCTTTTGTACTGTCTGTACCTTCTGTACTGTCTGTACCTTCTGTACTGTCTGCACCTTCCGTGTCTTCAGCGGCTTCTGTCGTCTCTTTTGTGTCACTCCCTTGATTTTCCGTTGGTTTTGAGGCACATCCTGCAATCCCCATTATCATTGTTGCTGCCAGTAAAATACTTAATACCTTTCTTTTCATTCCTCTTTCCTCCTTAATATTGGTTTGATTTATTACCATTGATCAGTTCCACTGCCGAACTTGTTCCAATCCTGCTGCATCCTGCTTCGATAAATGCCTCCATATCAGCGATACTTCTTACTCCGCCAGCCGCTTTCATCTGCACATTCTTCCCGATATTTTCCTTGAAAAGGCGAACATCGGAAAGGGTTGCACCATTTGTCCCAAATCCGGTTGAAGTTTTGATAAAATCCGCGCCGGCTGCGGTTACAGCTTTGCACATCTGGATTTTCTCTTCTTCTGTCAGATAGCACGTTTCAATGATTACCTTTAGTATTTTGGTTCCTACAACTGCTTTTAGAGCTGCTATTTCTTCCTGAACCGCCTGATAATCTCCATTTTTTACATCCGATATATTGATTACCATATCAACTTCTGAAGCACCATCCTGCAGCGCCTTTTGAGTCTCTGCAATTTTTGCCTCCGTAACACTGTATCCCAGCGGGAAGCCAACTACCGTGCAGATATTGATTTGATCCCCATACGTTTCGTGAATCCGTTTAACATAACATGGCGGAACACATACCGATGCCGTGTGGTATTCGATGGCCTCCTCACAGAGTTTCTTAATATCTTCCCATGTGGCAAAAGCCTTCAGCTGGGTGTGATCTACATGTCCTAGTATTTCTTTTTCGTTCATAACTGCTCCTTATCTTGATTAAATATATGTTTCTACCTGCTCCCTGGTAACTCTGGCATAAATAAGCGGCTCTTTCTTGGGTTTATCATGCCCAATGGTCACTGCCTCTTGATACATGGCCGCTGCTGTCCTAAACAACTGCTCATCCGACGAATAAAGTGTCGCCATAAGCTGACCTTCTTCTACATACTCGCCCACTTTATGGTGCATTATGATTCCTGCGGAAAAATCAATCTCACTTTCCTTAGTTTCACGTCCGGCACCCAGCATTGCGGATGCAATTCCGCATTTTTCAGTATCCATTAACGTGATATATCCTGCGTCCTGCGCCTTCACTTCATAGGAAAATGGTGCCTTAGCAAATTTTTCAGTGTTCCTGATCACGGAAGCATCCCCGCCTTGAGCTTCTACCATGGCAATCAGACGCTCTAATGCACTTTGATCCTGAATCGCCCCTTTTGCCATATTCATACAGGTTTCAATATCTCCCTTACCTGCCAGATACAGCATATTGGCCGCAAGATTTAAACACACCTCTGTCAGATCGGCAGGACCGTTTCCTTTCAGTGTCTCTACCGCTTCGATCACTTCCAGACTATTGCCGATATTATGTCCCAGCGGAATATCCATATCGGTGATCAGCGCTACCGTTCTTTTTCCGGCATTTTCCCCTATGGCAACCATCTCCCGGGCAAGAGCGACGGAATCTTCGATTGTTTTCATAAAAGCACCGCTTCCTGTCTTGACATCCAGTAAGATGCAGTCACTTCCGGCGGCCAGCTTTTTGCTCATGATCGAAACTGCAATCAGTGGAATACTGTCAACCGTTGCCGTAACATCCCGCAGCGCATAAAGCTTTTTATCTGCCGGTGCCAGATTACCGGATTGCCCGATAACACTTAGACCGGTTTTATTCACCACATCAAAGAAGGTTTTCTGAGGCAGAGATGTCTTAAGCCCCGGAATGGATTCCATTTTATCCACGGTACCACCCGTATGTCCCAACCCTCTGCCGGACATCTTTGCTACCTTTGCTCCACATGCTGCCACGATCGGAGCAATGATCAGTGTTGTCTTATCTCCGACGCCGCCGGTAGAATGTTTGTCTACTTTAATTCCTTCAATTGCAGACAAATCCACCATATCCCCGGAATGTGCCACTGCATTGGTCATTGCCAACGTCTCTTCTTGCGTCATTCCCCGAAAATAAACTGCCATTAAAAAGGCGGACATCTGATAATCAGGGATGTTTCCAGCTACGTATTCCTGAATCATATAAGTGATTTCCGATTTTGTAAGCGCCCCGCCATTTCTCTTTTTTGCAATGAGATCATACATTCTCATGTTTCAAGTCCTCCACATTTTGTTAGTTTATAGTCCAGCCTTATGCTGTTTCGCGAGGTATTTGCCTTACCTGCTTCCCTTATCATACGGAATTCCTTCGGCTCTTGGTGCCTGAGAGTTCTTTGACAGGAATGTCAGAACGATCAAAGTAGCCAAATATGGAATCATCTTATATACTTCATTTGGTATCGGAAGCGATTTGATAACCGGGATTGCAGAATAGGCACTGGCAAGTGTCTTCATAATTCCAAAGAAAAATGCTGCCTTAATAATTTTATTACTTCTCCACTGGCCAAATATCAAAACTGCCAATGCCAGGAATCCATAACCGGCAACGCTGGCATTAAAGTTCGTTGAGGTTGGTACGACGAATACCAATCCACCGATTCCCGCTAATACGCCAGAGATAATAACGCCGGCATAGCGGATCCTATATACGTTAACACCTACGGAATCCGCTGCCCCGGGGTGCTCTCCACAGGCCCGCAGCCTCAGTCCAAATCTTGTGCGGTTGATCACAAAAGCGGCAGCTGCAAAGATCAGTAATCCGATATAGGTGGTAATGTAACAATTTTTAAAGAACATATCTCCAATCACCGGAATACTTCCCAATACCGGCATTCTAGCAATATGAAAGGTATCGGTAAACTGTACCTGCTGTACGCCCTGAATCATCCGTGCTACAAAAATAGCAAATGCCGGTGCAAACATATTCAAAGCGGTGCCGCTGATGGTCTGATCCGCCTTCATATTAATCGAGGCAAATGCATGAAGCAGTGAAAATAATCCACCGGTAATTCCTGCTACTAAAATTGCCAGCAGCAGCAATCCCTGACCGCTCATATGATCCTGCATAATACCGATAAAGAAAATCCCCGCAAAGGCACCCATAACCATGATACCTTCCAGTGCAATGTTAATGACGCCGCTTCGCTCCGCATACATACCACCGATGGCCACGATCAAAAGTGGAATGGCAAAATACATGGTTTGCTGTACAATGAAATATAACGTACTCATGACTGCTTCCCTCCTTTTTTCTTTCCGGATAAAAGTTTATTTATTATTCCTTTAAACAAGAGTGAAAGTGCCCCGCAGTATATAATTGCGGCAATAATGATATCAATAACTTCCGGTGCAAAATCAAAAAGCTGCATATTATATCCACCAACGGTGATATAACCAATGAATAAGCCGGCAAATAAAATTCCAATTGGATTAGACAAGCCCAATAATGCTACCGAAATCCCAGTAAACCCTTCCGGTGCAAGAACATCCAGAACCTGTATATACTTGCCCGATCCGGCCAGATATAAAAGCGCTCCGCCAATCCCTGCCAATCCACCGGCAAATACCATGGACAATACAATATTTCTTTTTGCATTAATACCGGCATATTTACTTGCGCTGGGATTTTGTCCGCAGGCCTTTAATTCATAGCCAAAGGTGGTTTTATTTAAAATAATATAGATAATTACAACAAATAAAATTGCTATCAAGATACCGATATTGATATTCGTCCCCGGAAACAGCTGATTCAGTCCTGCCTTGGGCAAATTCGCCGAAGCTGCAACCGGCTGGGATTGATTCTTCAATTCATCATATACCGTGCGGGAAATCACCATATTTGTCAGGTACATTCCAATGTAGTTCATCATAATAGAGGCTATTACTTCATTTACATTGCGGTAAGCCTTTAAGATTCCAGGCAATGCACCCCATAAAGCCCCGGCGGCCATCGCTGCCAAAACCGCAGCCAGCCAGTGGATTCCAGCCGGCAGGAAGGTACATTTCACACCAACAAGTACCGCTGCCAGAGCACCCATGGTGAACTGTCCCGTTGCTCCAATATTAAACAATCCGGTCTTAAATGCAAATCCAACCGACAAACCGGTCATGATAACCGGGGTGGCTATATACAGGGTCTGACCAATCCCCTGGATACCATCGGTAAACCCTCCTTGGATGATCATCGCAAATCCGCCCCAAGCCTGACCAGGATTGCTGACCAGCAAAATAATGAGTCCAAACAACAAACCCGCCACAATGGCTAAAATAGAGGATAGAAAGTTAATCGCACCTTCACTGTTAAGCTTTGACTTCATTGTTCACACTCCTTTTCGTTCCCGCCATATATAACCCAAGTTCCTGGACGGTTGTTTCTTTTGGATTTACATCAGCTACAACGTCTCCTTCGTACAATACAATAATGCGGTCACTGACGTTCATAACTTCATCTAATTCCAGTGACACCAGTAGTACACCTTTACCGGCATCTCTCTGAGCCAGCAGCTGTTTGTGGATATATTCGATTGCTCCCACATCCAGGCCGCGGACCGGCTGAACTGCCACTACAATTTCCGGATTACGGTCAAGTTCTCTTGCGATAATGGCTTTCTGCTGATTCCCTCCTGACATGCCGCGGACGATACTGTTTTCCCCTTGTCCCGAGCGGATATCGAATTTCTTAATAAGGTCTTTGGCATACATTTTGATGGCATCGAATTTTAAAAAACCGTTTTTCTGAAAGCGATCGGTGTAGTAACTTTGCAGTACCAGATTTTCCTGCAGGGTATAGTCCAGGATCAATCCGTCTTTATGCCTGTCTTCCGGAATATGAGCCATACCGTCAAGGCATTTTCTTCGGATGGTTTCATTCGTAATATCTTTTCCGTTCATGAAGATTTGGCCTTCGTCAATGGGCATCAATCCGGTGATTCCGTATACAAGCTCCGACTGCCCATTTCCATCAATACCGGCAACACAGAGGATTTCTCCTCTTTTAACCTGAAAGGATACATGATTTACTACGTTTTTCCCAGTGTACTTAGATTTAATAGATAAATCCTTTACCTCTAAAACAGGATCCCCCAGATGCTGCTCACTTTTCTCAACAACAAAGTTAACTTTTCTTCCGACCATCATTTCCGACATTTCCTCTTTGGAAGTATCGGCTACTTCAATCACGCCAATATATTTTCCTTTCCTGATCACGCTGCAGCGGTTGGCAACTTCTTTGATCTCATTCAGCTTATGGGTGATGAAGATGATCGATTTTCCTTCTGCCACCAATTGTTTCATTACCTTCATCAATTCACTGATTTCCTGAGGTGTCAGGACTGCCGTAGGTTCATCAAAAATCAGGATTTCGTTATCGCAGTACAGCATTTTCAGAATTTCCACCCTCTGCTGCATTCCCACGGTGATATCCTGGATGTAAGCATCCGGATCAATTTTGAACTTATAACGTTCGCTAAGTTCCATGACCTTTTTTCTAGCCTCACTCATTTTGAGGACTCCGTAGTTGGTCGTTTCTCTTCCCAGTACGATACTCTCCAATACTGTAAAGTTGTGAACCAGTTTAAAATGCTGATGTACCATTCCAATCCCCAGATCATTGGCATCGTTAGGGTTTTTAATATTGACATCTTTGCCATTAATCCGAATTTGTCCTTCTTCCGGCTGATATAAACCGAAAAGCACACTCATCAGTGTTGATTTTCCAGCACCATTTTCACCCAGCAATGCATGAATTTCACCTTTTTTTACTTGCAAAGTAATATCATCATTAGCGGTAAAATTGCCGAATCGTTTCGTAATGTGATTCATTTCAATTACGTATTCCAAAGCATTTCCTCCCTCGTTACTTTTTCAAGTATTTCATCCCTTGTTACTTTTGCAAGTATTCCGGTCCAAATCCCATTGGAAACAATTCCTCCAGCATAAAGACTTTATAGTCATCAGGGCTTTTTGCCAGAATAACTTTAAATTCTTCGGGATTACAAAATTCCCGCATCACCTGTCGGCATACTCCGCAGGGTGCACAGTAATCACACGATTCACTTTGTGCATCGCCGCCTACAATGGCGATTGCCGTAAACTCTTGCTGTCCCTCTGATACCGCTTTAAAAAATGCAGTCCGCTCCGCACAGTTGGTAGGTGTATAAGAAGCATTTTCGATATTACACCCATGATATATCTTTTCATTTTTTCCAAGCAGCGCAGCTCCCACCCGGAAATCAGAATACGGCGTATATGCAAATTTTCTTGCCGCATATGCTTCTTCAACAAGTTTCTTGTATCCATCCACTTTATCACCTCCCTACTTTACCATTTGTTCTTTAAAACTTGTTCCATCCGTCTTATTCTCAATTTCAAAGATATCAAGTATAGTTGCTGCAATATCGGAAAATGTTTTTCGCGTTCCCAGATTCACATTTTCTCTGATATCTTTTCCATAAGCAAGAAATGGTGTGTATTCTCTGGTATGGTCGGTTCCTGGGAATCCCGGGTCGCATCCGTGATCCGCTGTGATCATCAGGATATCGTCACTTTTCATTTTACTCATAAATTCTTCCAGTTGTTTATCAAATACCGACGCAGCCCGCGCATAGCCATCCACATCATTGCGATGTCCATATATCATATCGAAGTCTACCAGGTTCACAAAACAGATTCCCGTAAAATCTGCATTCAGCATTGCAATCGTCTTTTCCATACCATCTGTGTTATCTTTAATCCGCTGCGTATGGAAGACACCTTTGCCGGCAAAGATATCATAAATCTTTCCGATTCCAAAAGTTGCATAACCCGCATCTTTCAGCACATCCAGCATGGTATCCCTGGGAGGCAGCAATGAAAAGTCGTGGCGGTTTACAGTTCGTTTATAGTCAGGACTCACTCCTGTGAAAGGCCGGGCGATTACCCGTCCCACGCCGTGTTCACCGGTTAGGATTTCTCTGGCGGCCTCACAGTACTGATACAGGGTTTTAACCGGAATCACATCTTCATGGGCCGCAATCTGGAAGACGCTGTCTGCAGATGTATATACAATCAAGTCTTTGGACTTTACATGCTGCTCACCATAGTCCCTGATTACATCCGTCCCTGAATATGGTTTGTTGCAGAGCACTCCCCTGCCAGTTGCTTTTTTGAACTTTTCCAGAATTTCTTCCGGAAATCCATCCGGATATGTGGGTAATGGATTTTCAGAAATAATTCCGGCAATTTCCCAGTGTCCAATTGTAGTATCTTTTCCATTTGAAGATTCTGCCATACGGCCATATGTCCCAATAGGACTTATTTCCTTTTTTTCACCTGGAGCCTGGTCAATGTTAAACAACCCCAGTTTTTCCATATTCGGTGTATGATATTCTTTGGACTTTATAATACTCTTCAATGTATTACAGCCTTTATCCTTGAATTTCTCCGCATCTGGCATTTCTCCTATTCCATAACTATCCAGTACGATTAAAAAAACTCTTTTCTTTACCATTTAATCCACCTATCACTTTTAACATATTTGCTTGCTTTATAAGGAAATTATATCTAAATTTTACATCGCAAAAAAGGTCACGAGTCCTTTTTTATTAGTATTTCTTTTTTTTAGCAAATTTATCTATATTTTATAATTTTTTTTGTATTATTTCACAATATACTTTGCGGAAGAGATGTTAAATCCCTGGTTATTCTCGGGATTTTCAGGCATAAAAGCCTGAAAACACCTCGCGGAATAGTTGCCGTGTGAACTGTAACGGATTTTTCGCTTATTGGTGTTGTGGTGTTGACTATTTAATATCAGAAATATATACTGAATTTATCTACTATAGTTTACTGCAAGGAGGATTTCCAATGAAACGTTTTTTAGACTGTAATTATTCTGATTTTTTAACAATGCAAGCGCAGGAATTAAAGCAATCCATTGCTGCCAGTGAAGGCAGAATAATCATTTCAGAAACAATCGGTGCAATCCGCCCGATGCTTGGTGACATTACCAATGCAGAGTTTGTTGCCGCAATGGGTGCTGATATAATACTTTTAAATGTCTTCGATGTTGAAAATCCCATTGTAGAAGGCCTTCCTGCTACTGATAAAGAAAATATGATCTATCAGCTAAAACGCCTGACCGGCCGCCCGATTGGTATCAATCTGGAGCCGCTGGAACAAAGCGTTACTTCTTCCGTAGATGTAAGCGGTGATTGGCAGTTAAGCAATGGCCGTAAAGGAACTGTTGCCAATGCCAAAAAAGCCGCCGACATGGGTGTTAACCTAATCGTTCTTACCGGTAATCCGGGAATTGGCGTTACCAATAAAGCTATCACTGAGTCTTTAAAATCCATGAAATCAGAAGTCGGTAATCGTATTCTGTTTGCTGCCGGCAAAATGCATGCTGCCGGCATCATGCACGAAGCGGCCGAAAATATCATTACCAAAAATGATATTCAGGCTTTTGTAGAGGCAGGTGCCGACATCATTCTCATGCCCGCCCCCGGTACGGTTCCGGGAATTACGATGGAGTATATACGGGAACTGGTTCGGTTTGCCCATGAGTTGGGCGCTCTTACGATTACAGCAATTGGGACTTCTCAAGAGGGGGCTGATACTGAGACCATCAAATCTATCGCTTTAATGTGCAAGATGACTGGAACCGACATGCACCACATAGGTGACACCGGCTACTTCGGCATGGCTATTCCGGAAAATATCCTAGCCTATAGTAAAGCCATCCGGGGTGTGAGACACACATACCACCGAATGGCCAGTTCTATTCGCCGTTAAATCGAATAGGCAATATTCTCTTTAAAAAGCAGTAAAGGACTCCGTATTCAAGGTCTGCCATATCGCCCTGGCTTTACATACAGGCCTTTTGCCTCAGTTTTTTCAATCCATTCTGAAATGCTCAATACAAATGTATGTAAACCCGCTCTCATTTCCCATGTTCCTAAGACCGGAATCAAACAATTGTGCAGAGCGGGAAACGCTGATAGAAGGAGCGTTTCGCTAACTCTTGAATTTTTAGCACACACATTCCAGCATTCTAGCGATTCAAAGCTACTTATTTACTGCTAATTTAGGATACTTTATGTTTGCAATCTCTTTCTGATATCTTTCACGGTATTCCAATTCCATCTCATCACAATATCCTTCAAAATATATCTCAGCTATATCCTCCTTATTAAAGAAAAATGATTGCTGGTTAATCTGTCCATTTGGATAAAGACACGCTCCATAATCATAATATCCTATTCTCCCCTCTTCATTCACAAGAGGAGTCCTGCTTGTTATCATCAGCTTACGTTCTCCACCTTTCAATTTTAATACCGTACCTATCGCCAATATTTTCATCTTCTTTCTTTTCCTTTCATTTTCAATTCATCTGAAAATTTTTGATACATTTTCTGTCTTTCAACCGGTTGTATTGATGCCCCTAATATTCCAACGCAAATACATGACACAATAAATATAATACTTATCAAGAAATTGGTTGAATAATACGATACCAATCCAAGACCAAATGTTAAAACTATAAATATAATCATAATTTTTTGCTGGATTTTTAACCAACTTATACCCTTTTCTACTATTTCTTCATTTGAAGGTGGCAAAAATACTGGTGTTAATTCTATTTTAATTTTCTTTTGAATATAGTATATACCAATTATGAACCCTGATATTAGAAAAATTATTCCTAACACAATAGGCAAGAAATGTAATCCCGGCCAGTATAATACCTGCATTTTCCAATAAGGTTGTATCATCTTTCCCACCACCAAAGCAATCGGGATACCAATTAAATTAACCAGATATCCATATTTCCCTTTTTGCAAATCACCACAATATTTGTAAAACGTTTTAGTTTCCAGATGATAATATATTACTTCTCCTTCATTCTTTTTTAACAATTGAAGGTATTCACATTTAAATACGCCCATGCTAAACTCATTCTACCTTTCTACTATGTAAAAATTTCAGATACTCCCGAGAAAAAACCTGATACGGCATCTCCCACGCTATCAATCGCTTCTTTTGCTTTTTTACCTGCTTCTTTAATTCCATCCACAATATCTTCCTTGTTATCATACACCCAATCAAAAGCCATACTACCTGCAACGCCTATAATAAACCCGGTTGCTGCGCCCACTGCTGTTCCAACCGGTCCTCCTATAGCAGTTCCGATAGTTGCTCCTACTTTTGCTGCTCCGATTCCTATCGCCGTATGCGAAACTGCTTTGATTCCAGCATCAACGGCATCTTCTCCCTGCGCCCGCTGTAAACAATAATCAATAACAGTACCTACAATTGGAACCGTATACTTTGCCCCTGTTCTTACTGCTTGTGTCAACCAGGTTGGAGTTTCTTGTATTAAATAATCACCACCTGTTGCCAAAGCTGCTACTAATCCTTTGTCCATAAAGGTTGTAGTATTCGTTCTAACCCAAGTATAAATTGCATTTGCAATTGCCGATGCTCCTACATCCGACACTTTTTGAACTATTGCATTCTGTAGAAATCCTATCCCTGAACTTAAAAGGCCACTCTTGATAGAATTGTAAACATCCTTATCTACCTTTCCCTCTCTATAATCTTCCTCCAGTTTATCCAAAATAATTTTCTCATCCGCAGATAAGGAGGTATCTAGAGTTCTTCCCTTCCATGAAGCATTCAATGAAGTTATCCACGTCAAATTTCTTCCTGATGCCGATGCAAATCCTTTTCCAGTCCACGATGTCGACAAATACTCTATCCCCTGCTGCACTTTTTGCTTTATACCATCTACTGTTGCAGTCAAATCTGACAATCCCCTTTCTTTTCATTTATATCCTGAAGTTCTCTTTGCATTTTTTCATATTCTTCATTGTACTGCCGTTGATTCATATTAATCACCTCTACATTTTCCCTGCCATTTGATGATCAAAATCAAAGAAATTCACTCCTAATTCTTTGATATGCGTTGCATCTGTATCCAATAAATTCTTATATTGTCTTAACACACTGGCGCACTCCTCATAAACAGAAACGTTTTCCTGCACTCCTGTAATATTCGTTTCTTGTGCCTTTGCTATTTGCCCTATTCCTAATCCTACACACTTTGATTTCAATCCACTTTCTTTACTTTCTGCCACTGAAAGATCACTTTTCAATATATCCACCTAGGCACCTCCTGTATATTTAGAAATAATACACTAATTATATCAAATCCAAAAGGAAAAAGATACCATTTGTTTAAAGATTGTCCGGAATGAATTTGCATACAAATCATTTCATCAACTGCTAAAATGAGAGAAACTCCAAACTCTGATGAAATCAGCGTTTGGAGTTTCTCTCGCATAAAAATTATGAATGCCGCAGACCGGAATCGAACCGGTACGGGAAGTTAATCCCACAGGATTTTAAGTCCTGGGCGTCTGCCAGTTCCGCCACTGCGGCATAAAAATGGGACCTACAGGGCTCGAACCTGTGACCCTCTGCTTGTAAGGCAGATGCTCTCCCAGCTGAGCTAAGATCCCAAATTTTATAATGCATTTTTTTTGCAACGACCCAGAAGGGACTCGAACCCTCGACCTCCGCCGTGACAGGGCGGCGCTCTAACCAACTGAGCCACTGGGCCGTATGAATATTAGTAACAATATGAATAGTAGAAACAAATGGACCTTCGGGGACTCGAACCCAGGACCGACCGGTTATGAGCCGGTTGCTCTAACCAACTGAGCTAAAGGTCCATAAAGCCGATGATCGGACTCGAACCGATAACCTGCTGATTACAAATCAGCTGCTCTGCCAATTGAGCCACATCGGCACCATATTTCGTATTGTTACTTTAAATGACTCCTACGGGAATCGAACCCGTGTTACCGCCGTGAAAGGGCGGTGTCTTAACCGCTTGACCAAGGAGCCGCATCTTTTTCTTCTGTTATTCCTTCAGACATGGCTGCCTGTTTCTTT
>Ga0153940_1000121_pt1 | contig 48434 bp, 91 predicted proteins | sample TSNJ024MetaG_FD_104736 | JGI IMG/M metagenome (GOLD analysis project Ga0153940, IMG submission 104736) | Attine ant fungus gardens microbial communities from New Jersey, USA - TSNJ024 MetaG | ecosystem: Host-associated > Fungi > Mycelium > Unclassified | place: USA: New Jersey, Brendan T. Byrne... | reverse complement strand
TCCTTAGTGGGTTTCGAACCGCTTAGTCCTTTAGTACCATACGTTTTTATCCGTTGGACTCTATCCTGACATTTCGGAGCGTCTACCTATTCCGCCACCGCATAATTTTTAGGGTTCCCGCCAACCGTTTGAGCCAGCGGGGTAGAGAGAGGATTGAAAGGAAGGTATATTTAAGCGGGAATATCCCGGTTAAATCTTAGCCCACACTATACCCGTAACTACTCACTATTGCTTTCGCCTCTGCCGGTTTATCCCATGTGGGACTTGTGGGCTATGCGTAAATCCGTATGGATTGATACGGTTATATATTGCAAGCCTGCGTCTTATACCCCGCCCGCAGGCACGCGGCGAATACTGTCATGCGGCCATCCGGGCAGTGTCTTAACTGTTTCTGCCCTGTTCCGCATCGTGGGGTATGCTGATATAGCCGATATTTGGCTATCAACGCATTTCCACACTTTAATTTTACTATGCCGTTTCGTCACATTGGTCACATTCGTCACAAGTTTCAAAAAATCTTTTCGCAACCATCTTTACGCTGCTTTCTGATTCCCGGTGGCCCAACGCTGCCACCACATCCCGCCAACGCTTCCCATCCAAATATCTTAAACTAATAATTTGTCTAGTTCTGAGGTCTGGTATTGAATCGATAATCTTTTCCACTTGGTCCATTTCTGTTCCAAACTCGAAAACTTCTGATCGCATTTCCTGTATTCGCTCTTGAGCATGCCCAATATTATCATAACCCCCTATTGATTCGTTGATGAGGGTATATCCTGGACCATTAGAGGATTGTACGCTGCACCGGAAGTGGGAACCATACGCTTCGTTTATCTTATGCTCTAATCTCTCGATAGCCAGCCCTAAATATACGTATTGCTCAAATCGGTCTTTTAGGCTTTTATTCGCTGTCAATCTCCATCACCCCTAACCCATCTATCTGCATACCAACCGAAAACCTTCAAATCAGGCCGGTACATTTCCTCCCACGCGGCAACTTCAAGCCACCTGATTTCATTGCGTATCTTTTTGGGAAATAGCAGGAACCGCCTTTTTGTTCGCATGTCAAAAGGATATGGCGTTATTCTCTTCAACCTACGTCACCTCGCCTCTCATATTCCGCATTCGGGGTCGTCCAGTTATTCACAAATATGTCTTACTTTTTCATAAAGCGCATAATGTTCACCTATTCCCGTTGTGTCGGAAAATGGAATGAGTTTTGAATTTTCGACAATCAAGTCAAGGGTGGCTTTATAGTTGACTGCTATCTTGATAAGCGTCTGTATGTCCGATTCGGTTACATGTATGAATCTTTCGTTGTCTTTTAAGCTCATCGCTTTCCCTCCCTCTCCATCTTCGCACCCGGTGGTGAGGACATCCAATGAGTGACCTTGAAACTATCCGTTGGTTCGTAACCTACATGCGTTAAACCAAGCCCAAATACCATGAAGTATTGATATTTGCTATCATATTCGGCAGTTCTTATCTTGCCGTTATCGCATTGCACTTGGTACTCTCCGGTTTTAGGCAAATCAGTCTCCACGCTTATCCAGCCCACCGGCGCCGCATCAACTGTGGGCGCGTCCTCAATAATGCTTTTAGCCGCCAAGCCATAAGATGAATTATTAAACTCTTTTTTAAGTGCATCTGCATCGATTAGCCGCATGATTAGTCCTCCTTTGGCTTATTCCAAGTGTAGATATCTGTTAGGTGTGTATATTCCTTACTGTCTATCTCCCGAACAGTGCCTTTTCGCTTGAAGTGGTCTCGTATTTTTTCAGGCGTTGCAAGTGCGGCAGCGGAGCCAGGTTTAACACCTACACACAGCGTCACTTTCTCATCTGGAAAATCAAAATATCTATTTGTGGTCATGGTTGCCCTCCAATCCGCGCCATTCAAAGCAATTTCCTTCATATTCCACACATCTTTTTGGTTGAGCGCCTTCTTTGGGGTCAACCCTATGCTTACATACTCGGCACGGCATATTGCCCATAATGAACATATCCTCTACCGCCGCATCCCGTTCTGCCTCCAACCGCTCATTCTCCGCTTTCATCAAAATATATCCATCCAACTTTTCAGAAAGTGCTATATCAGATTTACGTCCCATATCGATAATTGAATTTTGCATTTCAATGAATTTATCTTTAGATTGAACTTCCGCTTTGAGCGCGGCGACTTCCTCCGGCATGAGGCCGGTATCCTCGTAATCAGCCAATCTTACGGCGGCCTTATCTGCAACAGAAACATATCCGCATATTACTAAATCATGAATGCTATATTCACCCTCTAAATCATCAGGCACAATAAAATTAATATCGTTGTCGGAGTTCCTTTGCGTCAACCGTTCCATTGTCAACCCTCCATTCTCGTCTGTGAGGCATCACCTCGCCTGCGCGCCTTGTATTCGTTGTATTGCTGCCGATATCTATAACTATCGCCAAACACATTCCAAGCAGCTTTTACTAAATTTGGCTCAAAGGGCCTTATCTTCTCCAAATCCTCAACAGCTTTTGCTGATATAGAGCATCCGCAACAGCCTGTGCGCGTTAGGCCGTACACCTCGTAAGCATCCGAGTATCGGATTTTGTGGTAGTCTTTATACCACTGTTTATCTACGTCGGTCACATAGTACAGCGGACGGAGCCGGAATTGACCCTCGGAGTTTTCGGTAAAGCACATGGTCTTGTTTTCATCACCCTTGCGCGGGACAGACCTCATACCGCCCTCGTCGCGACGCTCTCCGGTGATTATCATGTCAAAACCCTTCTGCGCGGCGTGTGCAACATGCTTTTTGCAATAATCGCAGCATTTGTTACTGATTTTGAAAGGCATTGGATTTTCAATGATAAAATCCAGCAGCCACTTTGACGATCCAATCACAAGCTGAATATCCGGTCGCGGTTCGCCCTTGGAATTGCACCCGCACAGGAAATTGATCTGGCTCTCGCACTTAGGATACCTCTCGCGAAGCTCCGCCCGCTTTGCCACCTTGTTCTCTGCGTTTGCGTATTCCGCGGCGATCGACAGTGGGATGTTTTTCTTCTGAATGCCCTCCAGCCCGCTTGATACAATCTTGGATATAAACGGCTGGCCATGCTTCCGTGTAGCGCTCACGATGTCGTTGCCTTTTTTGGGCCGATGCGGATTGATGGTGACCCCGTATAGTTCCTCCACCTCACGGACATGGCGTTTTATCGCGTCCATTTCAAGCCCGGTATTAAAAAAGCAGTATTGGATGGGCGGAAGCTCGAACATTTTACGCACCGTCTCAATCAGGTGCAGCATGATGTCGCTATCACTCCCGCCGGAATATGAGCAAATAGCGTTCGGATGCTCAATTAACCTTCTCGCGATTATGCTTTTAATGGCCTCAAATTTGGCCGGCGCATCAAAATCCGCGTATGCCGGTCTATCTGTATATACTTTGCTTTTGTATGTAGATTTCATTTTATCCTCCTTTATTCGGAGGACTACCGGTAGTCCATTCAGCGGTTCATGACGCCGCCGAGTTGTTAATTTTGTTCTTCGTGATCCTGTCTTTGTAATTTCTTCCAGCACAGAAAGCAATCAACCTTATCCTTATCAGCCGTAGTCTCACTCCTTGGCACACGAAAGCCGCACAGCGTCATAACCTGTTTGCCCTCATGCTTCGGGTCGATCTCCGCATAGTGCGTCACCTTGATCTTGCTGGCTGTGTTCATATCAATCCGCCTATTCTTGCTTTAATCTAACAGGTAGAGCAATCTTTACATTACCGTCGCCGGTGCGAATAACTAGCGGTTCATGAGGATTTCCAAATTCAAGAACAGCCGGAATTCTAAGCCTGTCAGGGGTGCTTGCCTTTGCGCTTTGCAATGCGGCTATCAAATGATCGACATTAAATCCAATTTTGTATGTGGTATCTTTCCCGATAATATCCTCGTATGTTTTCTTCCAATCTAAAAACTCTCCATCTGGCTGCTGATACCCAACAATATCAGAATCGTAAGATATTAATAGACGCTTTCCTATAAGCTCTATAGCCACATATTTTTGAGACACAAAAGGTTTTTTAATATTTGGCCTTATGTACGCAACGAAATCTTCATCAAGATCAAAGCAATTCCTTGTTTCAAAACCCATCTTATATCCATCAACGGCAATCGCCGTAACCTTATTGGATTCTTTGGTAAACTCCAGTCGAATCCATGTATGGATAGGTTTCGTGTCTGACATGGCCGCAAATCGTTTCGTGGCATCCACCAATTTGATAAAATCTTTGCTTTCCAATATTGCTTTCATCCCGATTCCTCCAGTTCAATTTTGATTTTCTGCGTATGTTACACCGAGTGCATAAGCGGCCCAGATATCAGCCTTGAAGCCATAGAACCAGTCAGGATTGGCTTTCGTTCCGGTTCCGCGTTTTTTATCATGCTGCGCGAATCGATCAATAAGAGCTTGTCGGATATTTGTATCCTTCGCCCGGCTGTTGTGGCATATGTGCATTTTTACGTCCATGCGTTTCATGCGGGTGCGGCACGGATATTCAAAAACCGCTTCATAAAATCTACCTATCCAGAACACAGTGTCGAATACAGTTTCTCCTACTGCCATGCCGTATGAAGCAACCATTTCTATTACAACGTCACATATGTATTCGCATTTACAATTCAAGTAATCCAAGAGCTCGTCATTAGGCAAAATATCAAACTCAACCGGTTTGAGGTTTTCACGCTCCGACACAACATAGGCGCTCTGAATATTTCCGGGGTCTATTGCAAGTATATAATCACTCATGTTGATTCCTTTCGTATTCGGATAGTGACATGGAATGATTAGATGCTGCATCATGTCACCCCTTTGTTAATTATGGCTTCGAGTTCTGACATGTCGTAGGAAGAGCCTCCGGATGTGGCATTAGTTTTCCCCATAATTTTCCCATTTGAACGATTTTCCCACGTAATGATTTTTTGCTTCCAGCTCCTTACAGGCTTTCCTTCGCTATCAATCCAACCGGAAGTATCGAAGTAATCAAAGAAGCGCTGAGGGTCTACGTTGTTTTTCCGTTCCCGACAATAAGATCGGATTTCTTCGAGTGTGGGCGGGATAAATCGTTTTAGCTTTTTTGTCGACTTTTCACCTATGTATTTTGGATTGGATTTGGATTCTGGATTCGGATTGGATTCGGGCAGCGACTTGCGGCGACTTGCGGAGACTTGCGGCGAATAAGTGCAAGTACCAGAAAATTGCGCGATTTCATCTGCTGTAAAAAATCGCTTTCTTGTTAAATTGCATGTTGGACATGTAAGCCTTAAATTTTCCATAGTGGCTCTGCCGCCCTGATTGCATGGAACAATATGGTCTATGTGGTATAACCCACTCCCTAGTTTTGCGAACTTCTTTGCATCCGTGCATGAGGTTAGAAACTTACCACACTCTTGACATTTGAAATTGTCGCGTGTGATTATGTCTACCTTCATTGCAATTGGAACAAAGCGCCGAAAATACCAGTCGTTAACTTCCGTATTGTCCGGTTCGGGGCATTTGGCCTTACTATCTCGTACCCTTTGATGTTCTCCCCAATTCGGAAAACACCCATAAATTTCGTTCCTTGCTTTAGAGGTATAAAAAGCTATCTTCCCAACTCCGGAAAGCTCAATTAATGCATCGTCAATATCGCTTTCTGAAACAATATCAAGTTCTCTCGGAAAAAGCCTTGCTCTTATGATTTGGACATCTGCATTAAATCTCCCATAATCATCCGCATATGTAATAAGCCGTTTAAAAATGTCTTGTGCAAAAAATCCACACTCAGAAAGCCCTTTGCTTTCATTAATAGATTCTTTTATGATTCGATTGGGCACATGCTTTCACCGCCCTTTAATCTTCAAAATTTTGCAATAGGTTATTGGCAGTCAGGGCAAGTGTCCTGCCAAATATCTCCGCACCTTTGCGATTCCCAACTCTCGGATTTTTTATAATCCACCGCATCTTGAAAACTATCAAATTTTTCGTCAGCTGGTTCGCCGCAAACATCACATGATAATTCGAATTTTCCATAAACTCTATTAATCATTACCTTTTCTCCTTTTTCAATTTCAAAATCTCGCAAAGGTATTTATCTAACTTGATCCCGTAGATATGATATTTCGCGTCAAAACTTTTCTGCCCGATGGTATGCGCCTCGTCATGATGTCCCTTTATGCCGCCGCATAAGGCTTGCGCCCTCATTCCAACGTGTAATATCTCTCTACGATTTCTACCCATGCCAACGTGGTCTACATGGTGCAGCTCTGCTTTTTTCCCGCACAGGGCGCACCGCTTATTTGCAAGGCATGAATACAGATACCGCGATATATCCGGTGAGCGTTCCAATAGGCTATCCAGCGTGGGTATGTCGTGCTCCAAGCAGAAGTCTATTAGAAAGTTCAGAAACTCATTTGCTGTGGTCATGTCGCAATCTGATAGCGAAAAATAATCACTGCCAGTTTTGGCAATGTAATCGTATTTCCAAAGTGCCTTGACCTGATCCGGAGTGTATCCGGTATAATCCGAAATATCCCGCATGGTGGCGTAGATGTGTTTCCGCTGCTGTGCGCTGATCGTGCGGCCATCATTAAGGCGGATTTCGCACTCTGTTATCTGCCTTTTGTCCAGTAAATACCCATCAGAAAAGGGGGCGACTATTGTCAAGGTTTCTCCATCGTGCTCGTAGATATAGCCCTTAATAGTCACCCCTGTTCCTCCTAATCGCCGTTTACAATTTCTTCGATTTCGGTGCAGATTTTTTCATAGTCAACCTTTTTTACGTCCGTTGATTTCTTACCCTCATATCCATGCGCCGTCATAGCCCGCGATACAACATCTTGGTTGCCTTGTGCCATAGCAAACATGCGCTTAGCTTGTGCCTGCGATATGCAACCGCTTGTGTCGGTAGCTTGTTGCTTATACTCCTTGGCTTTATTGCCCTGCAAGTCCTCCATATCCTCTATATCGGCGGTGAAGATATCCGACAGGCTCCCCACAAGCAGGGCGGCATCTACAAGGGCGCGTTTCTTTGCCATCTTCATAAGCGTATTGTCAATGCCAAACACATTCTGGCTGGCGTATTTCGGCTCCTTACTGTTCGCTGTGCCGAAACCCTGCGTGACCTCGAAACCGTTCTTAAAAAGGCGGCAAACGAAGTCATAGGACACAAAACCGTCCTCATAGTTTTTGATGCTTTCCGACTTTTCAAATAGGCTCGTCATACCTAAGAGCATTAGGGTTTTTTCCGCGCCGGGTTTGAGCATGGACAGTTTTTTGCTGCCGGGAACAACGCCGAAGTCAAGGTTTTCTTTAAACTGCGAACGGACAAGCGCCTGAAAATCCTGTATAGATTTTAATTTGCGGTCTACGTTGGCAACGTCCACGCCGTCAAAGGCTACCATCATATTATTTTGATTGATTGTTTCGTTCATTATCTTTCTTCCTCTCTTTAATAATTCGATTTACCCAACATTCACGTATGCAGTTTTCGCAAACTATATATTTTGCATCGATATTAAAAGGGCAATGGAAAGCGGCATATCCATGTTTTGACTTACTCATGTTGTTACCTCGAATACGCTTCCTGCGTAACGACAATCTTGATCCCCGGTATGGAGATAGTGCCTTTAGAAAGCTGCGCCAGCTTCTTAACCGCCGATTCATCCACGGGACGAATAACGGCGCCGTTGATTTCGCAAGGCACTTTTGTCAAATCCTCAATAACTACACCGTAGTTTGTGCGGTAAGAAATACCCTGCACTTTTGCCTGCTGGATAGGCGTCTGGATAGTTTCAGTAATCGCGGCTTGCTTAAATAGGGATTCAGCCGCCGCAATATCGCCGCCAGAATCTGCCTTGATTGCTTCATCCATGAGTCTATGTGCTTCTTCCTCCTGCCGCGCCCGGAGCTTTAAGGCCTCGATCTCGGAAAGGCGGCGCTGTTCGGCATTATAGGCCGTAACCTTCGCTTTAATGGTTTTATCAGCATCAGCATAAGGTGAAAGCAAAATTTTCTCCCTATCGCAGATAGCCCGGTGAGCCTGAAACGCGCTATCTTTCATGGGCTTGAAAAAGTCCTCGACGCTTTTCTTTGCCTTTTTGAAGCTGTCCATAAACTGTGCAGCGATATACACATCATTCTCGTCCTGGATTTCAAGACAGTGCGCCGCGCTGATTGCGGCCCGTGCCGCATAAGTAAATTCCTGCTCTTTAGTTTCTTTTTCTCTGGATTCTATTGCATTTTGCAGTCCACCAGTCGCAAGCATCACCTGTGCGTTTGTCAACATATAATCACCGCTTCCTTGTATTTTTATCAATATAATTCTGTACGCTCATGCACTCCAAAAAGGTATTGAAGTTGTCCTGTATCGGGTATTCATCAAAGGCGTATGTACCATCTTTTTTTAGATGTAGAGACGCCGCCCGGTCAATCTGTACGCCGTGCGCCTCCCACGCTTTGGCATAGGCCGCAAGCTGCGGAGCGACAAGAAACTTTTTCAAATCCGCAACGGCCTTATAGTCTATCAACCATGTTTCTCCAGATATGGAGCAAATCAAATCGCCGGTTCCTGCGTACCAGTATGTGGGATGATAAACGCGCCGTTCTTCGTAGATATCTGTGGGTTGCTTCTCTTTGAACCAGTCAATATAAGCGTTAAGATAGGGCTGGTATTCGTCTGCAATTTCGGTCACGCCATATGCGTTGTAAAGCTCAATAGCGAAGTGAATTTCAGTTCCCCGCGCCGCCGCCGCATCAAGTACGGCCCGGTCGATATCTCCATATACTTGATTTCTGATAGGTGTAAGATAATGTGACACCGACCAAATGAATTTACCGTTGACGCGATACCAATGCTTTTCTTCGTCAAAAGTGAGTTCCGGAATTTCTTTCATAAGCCCTCCCTCATTTCGTCGAAACAAATGTCTTCCAACGTATACCACCAATCCTCATACGGTAAAATCTCGTCAATATCGGGCGGATCCAAACGTTCAAGCCTTTCCAGCGCCCGCTGGTCTTCAATAGGTAGCACCTGATGCACCGCCTTTCTTCACACAAGATCCTTACAGGCATCATACAAAACATAATCACCGGGCACATCCGCGAAGGTTATGTTTGGATCAATATTATCCTTATTCAAAAGATCCACGATAAGCCTTCTATACCCCGGATGGACTTTTTCGCAGATTACGCGATCGCTTATAAGCCTCAAACCGTCTGTGGCGATATCTCTGGATATGATTTTCATGTTGGCCTCCATTTCTGTTGCTTCACTGGGCGGCGTTTTTATTGGTCTTTCTCATACTGGATATCATCAAACCACTGGCTCATGAGATAGGCCGCTGCCGCCTCTTTGTGCTCATGCTTCAAATCCCATGAGGCGAGTATGGCGCGAATGTGAGCAAACGCTTTCTTGCCGTCTATGCCATCTTTCGGCTTGTATTTGATGTTTTTGGCTCCATTAAAAAAGAAGTCCGAAACTATGCGATTCCATTTGGTGCGTCCATATTTGTATTCATTCGGAATCTCGCTATACATCGGAACCAGATTTTTGATATCGCCGCCAAAAGCCATGTCAAGCCCAGTAACATCTTGTATCTTAAACATGTTTTGCTCCTTTCAATCTGCCCTATCGTGATTCTGTTACGGTGGGCGTTGTTTATTAGCAATATTCCCGCCAATGCTGACTAAAAAAGCTATCGGCGCGTTCCATCATGCCACTTTTGCCTTTCACCATAGGCCGTTTGTTCATCCGCTGGATTCCGGCCTTTTTCATATTGTGCCGTGCGATACTACGAAGTAATTTTCTCATTTTCATCCTCTTTCTCCGCTTATTTGGCGGCTTTTTTATTCAACTGGTCAAGGCAAAATTCGCAAAACTGAACACCTTCATAATAAATCGCCGCGTGTGGCCTGCCGCAAAATATGCAGCCCGCCTTAGAAACGAAAATACCGTTTCCCTCAACTGTAATTTTGAGCTCGTCTCCCGGTTTGATGTTTAATTCCTTGCGCATTTCCGCAGGGATTACCAATCGGCCCAAATTGTCAAGTTGTCTTTTCATTGCTCGCCAATCCTTTCAAAATTATTATTAAGCTCGCCGGCTGCCTAAATTGATTCTAACGTCTTTAACCTTACCGTCCGCACAGATCACAGCATAGCCCTGATCCTTGCACCATTTGGCGCTCTCAACACCAAGCGCACCCGCATTAAATAGCCTTTTGATCATACCCAAGTTGACTAATACGCCGTCATTATTTATAATCATTGCTTAACTCCCTTATTTCATCTGCGAACCAGAACCCGCGCCCCTGTTGCATCCCGGACCGGCCGGCAGCATAGGCGGCTAAGGCTTCATCCATCGAATGATCTTCCAGATGCATAGACAGGATCAAGATCCCGGCGCGAATATTGTCTTTCGGCTCATGCACGTCGATTCCTTCGGTTGCGAGCCAATCCCAATTGCAGGAATTTATTTGCATCAGGCCTATGTCGATTGATCCATTGCGATTGTAATTGATGGCGTCCTCCTGGAACCCGCTTTCATGATCCATAACCGCGAAAACAATTCCCGGATCTGTGCCGGCCGCATGACTTTGATAATATGTAAAAGCCTGTAGGTCGGGATCTAGTGGAATGTCTAGTGGTTCAAATCTCATATCCTCGATCTGGGATTGCAAGTCGGATATAGCTTCCGAAAGCTCGATGATTTGCTCTGTTAGGCTCTGGATTTCCGCCTGCTGCTCGGTGTAACGGGTATCATTTAGCTGCGTCTCCGTTTCTATGGAGCCGACTAGCGATACATAAATCACACAACACCCAGTCCAGATCAGAAGGATTGCAGCAAGTGGAATGATAATCTGCTTTAATCTGTTGATTTGCGTCACGTCCTTATTATTTAATTTAATAGTTGACAGGCTGACCTTTTTAGGTTATGCTACATATAGTGTGCATTGTTGCATCAATCCACTAAATATGCCAAAAGGAGGTTGCCCCCATGCCAAAGTGTCCACCAATTTCCAAAGATATATCTAATGCCGGGAAAAAACTTGCGACTGGAAACAAAAAGGAAAAATCAAATGCCGGTAAAAAGCTCAAAGACCATCAAGACAAGAACCACTAGATTAAACCATGATTTTCTGTCAGGCACTGGTGCAGGGCTGTTGCAAGGCTTTGCACCAGTGCTTCATTATCGGAATAATCGTTCATGCCCAGCCCAACGAATATAGCGTGTATCATTTCATGAATAATGGTTTGCTTCTGGTGTTCTACTGATAGGGAATCTAATATGCGGATCTCCTGCTTTTCAAAGTCGATTTCACCAGCCCGATATTCGTCCCTTGATATGTACGGAACTCGCTCAATGGCATACGTCAACCCAAAAACCTTTAACTTATCCATGGTTATCATCGCTTTCAGCATACAATTCGCTGATGCTAATATTAAGAGCTTTAGCTATCAAGGGTACATGGACAGACAATATTTGCTTCCTGCCATTCAGCATATTACTGAAATCATGAGGCTGCACCCCTATGAGCTCAGCAATATGTTTTTGCTTTGTGCCCGTTTCAGACATAATAATTCTGATTCTATTAATGAGGAACGCATCACAGACCATTAATCATGCTCCCTTCATCATTGTCTAACTTGCCAGCCATCGCGCCAGCGCAACAATACGAATCTCATAAAATCCAGTTTTGCCATTGCGATTAAGCGGGAAAGCTTTATTTTTCTTTAGGGTTTTTGGGTCCTTATGTAGATGCTTACATACTTGATTAAGTGTGATAATCTCCATTCCAGGGAATGCCTCACTAAGTCTTTCGAGGTGAATTCGAAAATCTTCTTTCTCGCGTCCCACGTCTATCGCCTCCTATCTTAAAACTGTTGCCAAGACGAATATTGAAAAGAATCCGATAACACCCACCAGCACGATAACCGCAATAATTAGATTGTATTTCTGTTCGCCGGTCATGTAACTGTCTGGGTTGCGCTGGAGGCGCGCCGCCTTAAGCACCTTATCGGTGTCTCGGCTGGCGTCCTCAATGTTGGCTACTGCTTGTTTAAATGTTTTCTTCATGCTATTTACTCCTTTACTTTTTGGAGCAAACGCCCTATAATAAAAATGGGCGTAGCTCTGGTTAATGTGATACGTCCGCATAGGGTTTCCCGCGTCCGGTCAAGATGGCGGGATTCCCTTTTTGTTTGGAGTTTGGTATAATCTCCCTAATAAGGGAGCGTGATTGAAATGCCTGATTTAAAAGATGTTGACTTTAGCAAGGTTGAAATCCCAAAGCTTGCGACTGGTTCCGTCATTTCTCCGCAGATCGAATTTACAATGATGAAAGAAGCGGAGAAAAAGCGATTGATGCGGCGGGAAAGATGGATAGGATATCTTATCGGCTATCTACTTGGAATTGCGTCAAGTATCACAGTTTTCTTTATATTGCAATGGCTAGGGCTTTCTTAGATATAGGATTATCAAGGCAATTAATAATTGGCCTGTGACATTTCCTAAAAATACACCTATGTAAAATCCAATGTTTTTCATATGCACCTCCCGCCGCCTGGGCGGCCTATTCTCCCGGGTCATCCTCCGCAAGAAAATACGGGGTTAGCTTTTGCATGGCGGGGCTCCTTAACTTGCTTTGTGGCAATATTTGTTAATAAAATAAATCTGTCCCTTGCCAGTCACCTTCGTGGTACGTGTAATCCTGACACTGCCATCCGGGTTGTTGATCGTGCGCTCCCGGACCTCAAACAAGCCCAGATCCATACCGCGCTGCGTGGGCATATTGTATCGCTCGCCCTGGCTGCATAGGTATCCGCTGTCCCGCAATTGCTGAAACAGCCGGTTTTGCCCAATATCCACACCATTTTGTTTAATGAGCTTCGCAAGGTCGCCCACCAAGATTGACGTGTCGGAAGTTTCGACTGCTTTCGCAAATAGGACCATTGGCCGCTGATTATGTACGGTTTGTTCAAGAGATTGGATTTTTTGATCTGCGAGCTTCAGCGCCCGCGCCATAACCTGCTCGGGGGAATTCCAAGCCGCTTCTAGTTGAATAAAATATTGCCGTGCTTGTTTGCCGCGGTCATTACGCTGGAGCATGGAAATTTCTTTTGCCATTTCAACCGATATTGCATGGTCTTGCAGTTCTTGACGCGCTAGGGTGTTAAAAACTTTACACCCTAAGTAATCAACACCTTCATCAAAACCATATTGCGTCATTCGCTCGAACCAATTTGAATAACGCTCTGTAGCCTCCAAAAATCTATGGAGCTCCCGCCCGGATACTCTTGGTGTGTCATTGTCATAGCTGATTTTTATAAGCTCGTTCACTCTCGGCCCATCCTCCAATCGTCTTTCAAATTCATCAATCTGAATATGGTTCGTTGCCATGCGGCATATGTAGCAATATATGGTCTTGATGTGGCCCGGGTTGGTCCGTCCGCGCGATTTTGGCGCGTCGATAGCGTTTCCACAATGATTGCAGCGGAATTGGCGTTGTTGCAAGCCCACGCGGCATTCCTCCTTAACTGGCCTTGTTTCGTTTGGTTTATTTTGGTATAATTGGGTGAAAGGGGTGGTTGTTGTGAGTGAAACCTTGCTTATGGTTTTAGCTCTGGTGATTGCGATAATTTTGATTTCATTATGTATTGGAATTACCATTTCAGAGGAAAAGAAGAAATCAAAATCGAGAGAACCGGAAAATGCTTATTTGATCTCTCTAATGGGGACAAACTTTAAAAACCCAAATGGCGCATTTATCCAAGAGGTTATCGACATGATGAATGAGGGAGACGATGTAAGGCTTCAATGCGCAAATTACAAAGGGAATAAATCCGTTAGAGTTGATAGCTATTATGGAACAATCGGATTTTTGCCAAGGGATTTCGCTTACACCGTTTATAATCTTATTCATTCAGGAACGCTCGGGGATACAAAGATCGAAAAAATCAATTTGAGTCGAACTGGAAAGGTAAAAAACGTTATTATAAAAGTATGGATTGATGAAAAAGTAAGGACTAACCCAACGATCCTCTGAGCATTGCCCCGGCCTTTTTACGGGGATTTTAGGTGAAAACAGTGAAAAAATTTGAAGATTTCAGAGAAAATATCCTAACCAGCGAAAATATAAGAGAGATAATAGAATCAGCAAGGCAATCAGCGGAACCCTGTACCAATGATCGAGACTGGATGGCAAGCTTTTCGGCGACTTTTGCTCTGCACATGCTTTCGGATTACCATGAGTGGCTTCATCAAGATTAATGGTAATTCCCGCAATTCCTTTGCGTCCAAGTTCGCGGCTTGGGCGCATTTCTTTTTTGTCAATCATGACGCTTCTCCTTTCCGTTCTAATAGATCCCGGCCTTTTGCCGGGACCTTTAACTTGCTACCGGTCCCCCTTAACTGGCTGTACTAAATAGATAAGCAACATCATGTTCTGGGAAAAACCTGGCGGCAATGTCAACGGCCTCATCTAGGTAGATCGGACTTTTCTTAGATAATTTCCTGCTCAATGTATCCCTGTTTTTCCCCATCTGTTCCGACATGATGGAAATAGTAAGGTTTTTCCTTGCCATTTCTGCCCTTAGATTTGGGAATGCGATATTTGTATGAACCATATTGGTCCTCCTTTCACGCATTGCGTTAGTTGTTATCTTTATTATACGCGCATTGCGTGAATTGTCAAGCGATTTTTGAAAAATAATCTTGCAATGCGTGATAATGTATGATACACTGTTGCTAAGGAGGTGATTTGATGGACTTTTATATTTTTCTTGAAAAAATCATGGATGAGCGGAACCTATCTATACCCGATATAGCAAGAATGTCCGAACTATCAGATTCAACCGTGAGAAGTGCGATAGATCGCAAGCAAAAGCGCGTAGCTTTAGATGTTGCCTTAAAATTGTCTGCCGGATTAAATGTGCCAGTAGAAGAAATTAGCGGATACAAACAAAAAGGAAAGCCCATCGCAGAGGATGAGCTTTCCCAGATCAAAAAGGAATTTATTGAATTTGTATCAACGCTTACTGATGAACAAGTGGAGCGTGTTCACGAATTGGTTCGGACAGCGCTTCGCTTAGGTGAGAAATAACATAGGCCATTTGCTCTGCATTTAACTGCATAATCATTTCAGGTAGAGCCTGCCGCTTTTCCTCCACACTACCCAAATCCTCTCCATGCCGCACTTGATCATTAACATCTTTTTTGCACATTTTTTCTGTCTCCATCTTTTCGCTGTCCTTTCGAATTACGGCGTACACCGGGGCCTATAGGCTAAATGGATTATACCATTTTTTGGAAATGTTTACCATGGTAAAACACAAAATCTACGTTTTGCATCAGATAGATGAACCTTGGGAATTATTGCTGTGCCGTATGCGCATAGTATAACACGAAAAGAATAAATGTTCAATATACAGAATAGCCAAACTGCAAATGGAATTTGCGTGTTCTTTTTATATGGCAATTGCATTTTGTGGAAAAGTTGAAAATCCGCCGAAGCGGGGAGGAACGGATATGAAAAGGCGCAAAGACGGTCGGCTTGTTAAGGTAATGAAATACAAAAAAAATGACGGCACTTATGATCGCAAGTGGTTTTATGGGTATTCGGAAAATGAGATAGCCCAACAGATTGCCGATTTCAAATATGAACTGCAAGCGGGCCGGTACTTCAAAGTAGTCGCGGAAGAATGGAAAGGTGAACACTTTCCGACTTTGGAATACAATACCTTAAAACCATATCGCCCTGCGCTCCAGCGCGCCATTGATGAATTTTCGGATATGCGGGTAAGCGAGATCACGGCTCCGATAATCAATGCATATATTCAGCGTTTCGCCAAGAAGGGATACGCCCGGAAAACAGTAGCGCATCAGCTTATGGTTATCAATATGATTATGCAAAAGGCTACCATTGATGGTGAAATTCTATACAATCCTGCGGAATCGGTGAAGATACCAAAGGGACTTAAAAAAAATAAGCGGGAAATCCCGCCGGAAGAAGAAATTGAACTGGTCAAAAAGAGCATTGACAAGACTTTCGGGCTTTTTGCTTATTTCATTCTATATACTGGGCTACGTAAAGGGGAGGCCATTGCCCTCACATATGGGGATGTTGATAGAAAGAATAAACTAATAAATGTGAATAAATCAGTCTACCATGATAACAACAGGCCGAAACTAAAAATCACCAAAACGGAAGCAGGAACAAGAGCGGTCATATTATTGGATAGATTGCTTTTGAAACTGCCAGAGGGGAAGCCAACGGAGTTAGTTTTTCCGGATGAAAATGGAAACCTATTGTCTGGCACAAGATATCAGGAATTGTGGGAGAAATATCAAGAGGAGGCCGGAGTCACTTGCACCGCGCATCAGCTAAGACATGCATATGCCACATTTTTATATGAGGCCAATATACCAGACAAAGACGCGCAGGAGCTTATGGGACACGCCAACGTATCAACACTCAAAGATATATATACCCATATTTCAAAAACCCGCAAGAAGCAAGTTGCCGATCTAATGAACGATAAACTAGGTTAGTCTTTTGATAGTCAAACAACTAAATAATGCGATAATTAAGCCAAATAAAGATACTTCGAATCCCTCTCTCTCCGCCAAATGAAAACCGCTTAATTATCAGTAGAACCTGATAGTTGAGCGGTTTTTGCTATGGTTCGATTATGCAAGTTTAGGCGGGTTTAGTAAGCTTATTTAGTCAAGAGTTAGTCAACAAATCTACGCTACTGGACACGAATTGGACACGAAATCGCTCACAGATCAAGGCCGGTGTCCCGCTCCAAAAGATACTTGATGTATGTCTGCAAATGCTTGTATCCCCTATCGGCGGCTATCTGTTTTAGTTTATCCTTGTTACCTTTCTTGACTTGCAACCGAATATCATCATAGGTTTTTTGGGCATAGGTATTCTTAACTTCCGCATTAGTTTTTGTTTTTGGCCTTGCCATATTATCACCCCATGCCAGTATAGCACATATTAAAGTCAATGTACATGTACAATATTAACATCAATGAACATGTATCTTTGGGTATAATGTCAATTGTAATACATGTTCATGTATGATAAAATAAGGCCATAGAGAAAACACAAACGAAACGGGAGGGCATGGAGATGAAGCTTAACACATACTACTTTGAGGTTACGCATAAATCGGGGAATGTCACAAGACAGCATTATAACTCCCAAAAACCCGAAACCGCATTAAAGGCTATAAAGCAAATGTTTCAAAAACAGCAAGGATACATCGGCCATAAATTAATAGAGACAAAATAATCATAATCCCACACCACACCGCCGCCGGTCGGTTAAAACCGGCACCAACCACCACAACCAACAGGAGGGAACGGGCATGACAAATATTGAAAAGGCTAAGAGAATCATTCAAGCGATAAACGAAACCGAGCGGCAACTTGCGAGGGCAACCAAAAAATATAATGATTCTATCACCTGCTTAAAAATGGACATTGCCGAAAGTGCGGAGCTGGGAAATTCTAAAGCCGCAAATAAAGCGTGGGTTGATTATTGCAACGAAGATAAAGCAGAAATGAACCGTTACAAGGCTCATATCGAAAAATTGACAGTTATGTTAAGGGCGGTTGCTTAATATGAGTGAATGGATTAAGCCAGAAGATAAGATGCCAGAAGATGATGTGCCTTTTCGGGCAACCGATGGCAAAGGACATTACGTTATTCGCACAATGAACCAAGTCCACAGGCGGGCAGAAGAGCCCGGGTTGTTTACTCCTGCGCTAAATGGCTGGGGTATGGAAATTGTTTATTGGATGCCAAATCCTGAATTGCCAATTCCTGAATTACCAGTTTAGTAATTGCGGGGTTGAAGGACAGCCGGTAGCCTCGCTGGGGAACATCCGATAATAGCAGACCAGCGTAAAGCGAGCTTGGAAAAGCGGGCGTAATTCCGGGGCCGTGGGAGGCGTTGGGGTTCCCACCTTGCCGCAATAATTACAAACCCACCCATACATCGGCCGATTGCTGGGACAGAAAATAGAATGAACAAGGGAATATTTTATTTAATAAAAAGAATATGTGAGGTAGCATAATGAACAATTGCAAAAATTGCGCAAACTCTATCAACAATAATCCTAATATGGACGGCGTAGACTTAAAAGAACTTTGCGCCGAATGTCAGATTGGCACTGAATACGCAAAGAACGCAAAGTACAGGGATGCAATTTGGAAATTACTTGATAGTTGTAATCGAAAACACAACACTCCTGATTTGCACAGCTTTGTTGCTGATATAAAAGGCGGAACAGTCTTTGTTGATTGCAGAGGATTTGAAGTTCATGTCCAATCAACCGTATTTGACGGCAGGCAAGACAAAACAGAAAATTGGACAGGAACAGCAATGGCAGCAGGAAATAGACTCGCGCTATTGGGAATAGATTTGTTGAGCGTAGAAATATAATCACACGCCCACCCAGCAGATCCGCTTGCTGGGACAGAAAATAGGAGGGTATGAGAATGATAGTCGTTAAAATAGGCGACCTTGTAAGCGTGCCAGATAGAATGTGTTATCCCGGTCGGCGTGACCCCTATGAATGGGAAAACGGCAAAGTCATTGAACTTGGGAATAATAAAAAAGGCGAATCGGTTTGCAAGGTGCATGTGTATCGTAGTTTTTACAAGCAGCATTATGAAAAATGGTTCCGAGTATCAAGTGTTAAAAAAGTCAGTTATAGCCACCGCAAGGGCGAAGAAGAAGAATTTTTAAGGGAGATGGCGGCAATATAGCCGCCCTCTTCTCCATATGCATTGTAAAGGAGGATATTATGGGATTTATAGAAGTGGGAAGTCAAGAAATGGCGATTATTATTGCGCGGCAATTAACACAAGCTGCAAATGCTGTCTATAAGGATTTTGATTTAAGCGATATTGAGCAAGCTGGCATTGTAAATACACTTTGCTCCTTGCGTGATAATATTAAAATTGTTAAAGCATAAGCCGAACCCCGGCACCAACCGGGGAATGATTGAAAGGGGTAAGTGAGGATGAACGCAATAGCCGTCAGAGCAAATCAAGTTGAAGAAATGCTTCACGCCATAGGTTATGAGACAAAGAGAGTAAAGCGCGGCAAATACAAGGCTTTTCGCAATGGGTTTATGACACCGGCACAGTCGCATGGATGGGATAGGCTGGTAAGCAACGGTTATGCCACGCGAGAGCCAAACCGCGCGAATGAAATGATGCCGAACGCGCAGATATACCATGTTACACGTGCGGGGATGGATTTTCTTGAGGGCGTTATCGGAGTAAAGATTGTTGAAGATGATTAACGCGCCGCAAACCCTCCCCCCTCCCCATGCGGGAAAGATAGGAGGAATTGAATATAAAGACAATATTTGCGGCTGGAATTGAATTAGATAGCCTTAATCCAGAGTTATTCCTATTTGAAAAATATTCGCCCGATTGGTGGCACGATCTTGATCTTGAATATGTTGCCTGCCTTGATTTCCCTAATGTGTTGCGCAAAGTAAAAGAGTATGCAATCGGCTATTGTGACGGCGGTCGCTTACAGATAAGACCACGTTCCGATTCTTACGCAATCATGTTTGAAAAAGATGGTGATACATTTTGGTTTCATATTGACAAATGGTGTTTTGATGATAAAGATTAATTCCCGCCCACGGGAGAATGGAGGATTAGGATGGACGCTGAATTGCTGAAACTCGGTTGTCAGGCGAATTACTCAAAAGACAACATAGCCATATTTCAAGATGATAACGATACATTTACGCTTGATGTTCATGGAAAAATCACATTTTATATGGTTTCTCGCTCGGAAATGTTGAGACTGTTTAAAAAATTCGATACAGACAAACCCAAAACCCAACTAGCACCAAAGAAAGGCGGGAGATGAATGGATAGGCAGGACGGATATGAGATTGGAAACTGTTCTACATGCCATAGATATCGTTGGATGCGCTTAGACATTCCAACGCTCGAATGTGATTGCAAGTGGTATAAAGAATACATCAAAAATCAACATGCCGAATACGAATCAGCCCTCAAAGCCAAATCCACGGGAGGGGATTGACTATGATGAAGTCTAAAAATACCGATAACTACGGAACCCCGAGACAAAACTATTTTGACAAACTCGCCGCCATGACAGATGCGGACTTGCATACCGAAACGCGACAAAAGATTTGGCTATCGGCCTACGCCAACAATAACCCTCGCTCTGATTACCACTGGCAATGCGACGCTACATACGACGAATGGAAACGGCGCGGCAATCCTGACGGATATAAAAAGGCATATGATGAAGAATACGCCGCGAATTTTGGATAAATCAAATCCCCGGAATGAGGGGAGAAAGGGAATTGATATGAATTTAGAGTGGAAATCGGAAAGAAGTACCACCATCAAAGCCAAAATAGCAGGGATTGAAATTTCTGTGCATACCTATATTGGCTGTGGTGACGCGCTGTTTGTGTCGTGCTTTCCTCTTAATATACGGCAACAGGATTTATGTACCACTGACTATGAAAAAGCTAAAGCAGAGGCCCTTAGAATCATAAGCGACGCGCTTATTCCTTATGTGTCCATGTATGGCGAAGTAACCGAATTGCTGACGTCCCCCGCGCAAGGAGTGAAAAACAAATGACCGACCTACAAGCATTCCTCCAATCCCAATTGACGTTCCCTGCGGCTAAAGCCAAGGGATTCCTGCTTCAATGATCGTTGCTGGCTAACCCAGTCTTACACAATCTCCACAGGCGTAACTTCCCGTGCGCCCCACGGTAGTTTTTTGGCTATGCGCTTAACAGGCGCAAACCCTCATTTAGAATATTGGTGGCAGCATTAATGTCCCTATCATGCATAGTGTCGCATTCTGGACATTGCCATTCCCGCACAGCCAAATCTTTAGTGCCTTTGTTTTGATAGCCGCAACATGAGCAAATCTGACTTGATGGAAAGAATTTATCCACTTTGATGAGCACCTTGTGCTGCCATTCGCACTTGTACGAAAGCTGCCGTGAAAATTCGCTCCATGCTGCATCGCTAATGGATTTTGCAAGCTTACGATTCTTTACCATATTGCTTACTTGCAAATTTTCAATGCAGATAACGTCATAATCCTTTACCATTTGAGTGGATAATTTATGTAATGTATCGTTCCGTTGATTCGCCATGCGCTCATGTAGCCGCGCAACCTTGATTCTTGCCTTTTCCCTGTTCTTGCTACCCTTTGATTTTCGGGATAGTTGTCGCTGGGCTTTGGTAAGTTTTCCTTGTGACTTAGATAGATGTTTGTGGTTTGGATATGTAATACCATCAGAAGTTATTGCAAAATCCTTTAAACCTAAATCAATCCCAATCGCCGCCCCGGTGCTCTCGTATTGCAGAATCTCAACATCAGTACAGCAAATCGACACAAAGTATTTGCCAGACGGTGCTTGCGATACTGTGGCGTTGAGTATGCGCCCTTTCACTTGTTTTGATACGGCGCACTTGACAAGGCCAAGCTTGGGTAGCTTGATATGATTTTCGAATATATTTATGTTCTGTTTGGTTTTATATGACTTATGATTATTTTTCTTGCTCTTAAATCTCGGAAATCCTGGCCTTTCACCCCGCCTAACGCGATTAAAAAAATTTTGATAGGCAGCATCTAAATCACGCAAGGAAGATTGAAGCGCAATAGCATCAACTTCTTTGAGCCAGTCCACTTCTTTTTTCAAAGCGGTCATATCGGAAGAACAGGCGTTGTAATTCATCGTTGATTTATCTTCTTTGTAGTGCGCAATCCGCAAGGCGAGATAATGGTTATATACAAACCGGCAACATCCGAATGTGCGGTTAATTAGTTTCGCTTGCTCCATGTTTGGATATAGTCTAAATCTGTATGACTTTTCCAAAAATTCACCACCTTTTCTAAACTAATTATACCACAAAAACGGCTTAGATACAAGGTTTATTGCCAGCTCATGCCTTGTATCCATATAACAATATAAGGAGGGAATGTACATGCAATTGATAAGCCGACGGCGGGGCGTATACTGCGGCCGTTTGGGTATAGGGTGGCGATTAGTAAGATAGGGCAGGAGCCTATAATTAAGGAGGACAATATGAAATCTTATGATGAATGGACAAAAGAAGAAAGCGAATCATTTGAAGATGATATTTTGATAGACGATGAAACCGCCCGCGCATTTGATATTTTGATAGCAAAAGACTTTACGCCCGAACAGTATTATGCCGCTTATAAATATTATTTGCGGGAAACCCAGAGAGATGAACGCTAAAAATCAACCCCCGAATAAGCCGGGGATTTTAGGAGGATAATTATGGACGAAATGAAAGAGATCGTTGTATGCAAATACTGTGGACGGTATGAATATTACGGGGAAATGCGCTGGCTGTCAGGCAAGTGCTGTTGCAGAAGTTGTTATAAGGCCGACTATGAGGACAGAACAGGCAAGCCGTATAAATGGGATGATTTGAATGGCTATGTGCCACAACTTGAGGATTGGCACAGGCAGGAAGTCACAAACAAAAAAGACATCTCGGCGTAAAAACCGGGGCTTTGTCTGAAATTGATATTGTGGTATAATTATTGCATGAAAGGCGGCGTTATTATGAACATAGACAATATAGGTTTTGAAAGCTTTGAGTTCGGAGAAATCCAATGGACGCATGATTGTGGCGGCAAACAGGATTTTGATTTTCCTGTGCTATTTGTCTCTACCCGATATTATCCAGACCATACCGCAAAGCCAAGTATTTATTTAGGCGATAAAGTCATTGTTGGGTTGCCTGACAGCGAGTACATTACAGGTGAAACCGAAACCGAATGTAAATATAAAACAGAAGAATGGATAAGGCGTGAAGTGTCTAAAATTATACAAAAACTCGCAATAAACTGAAACTCATTAAGACAAAAACCAATCCCCCGACATCAGCCGGGGGGGGTTTGTTAGGATAACTTTGCCAGCAGCGCATTATGATGAACCATATACGGATTCAAGTCAATATTCGGCTCAATCGTCCGGGCGTATTTGGCGAGGATTTCAAAATGGGATAATTCCTGCTTGGCTATTTCTTTGAAATCTTTGCTGCCGGTTTCATGCCAGAGTTTCAAGTATTTTTCTGCGTCTGCAAGCTCATCGGCCATATAATCCAGCAGGATGCCTGCAACGCCCTCATTCTTGCCCTGTGCGGCGGTTTCGGGGGTTGGGTGGGTAAGTTCGCCTTGCCGGTCGAAGTGGTCAAGAAGGGCCACGCTGGCGGCGTATAAAAGGTATTGGTCTTTGCTAGCTTTGTCGGGGCTGATATCCTCAAGGGCCTCATAATTCTCTTTGGCTACCTTTTTCCATTTTTTGTCCATAAGACCGCCACCTTACAGATCAAAGTCAATCATGCCACCGTCATAATGACCGTTCTTAGGGTCGAAATAAATATGCAGTTTCTTGAACACGCTTTTTGCGTCGGGATGATTTAGCTCATCGGGAATAAGCCTATCGTGCAATATTTCAACGGCCCACATTTCGTTCTCGATCTGCTTTGTATAGCAACAAACTTTTTGGTACAGCGTGATTTCTTCACAATCCGCAAGGTACAAAGCCGCACCAGAAAACATCATGCGGGTTTTGCCAAGCCATTTGTCCCACATATCCAAATGCTGAATGAATTGGGGCTTTCCATATTGCGCGGTTCTGATTATTTCTGGCATAGTAGCCATATCAATCATTGTTTTATGGCTAAATGGCCTATCTGCAACGCATTTTCTAAATGCTTCGCAATCACAATAAGCCCTTTTCTGCATTTGCTGATGGAATCTTGAAGGGCCGCGATAATCAATTAAAGTAGCGCATACCTCGGATTCTCCATGCCATAGTTCCCATTCTTTGAAAGATGTGGCGATTTTGTTTAGACAATCGTTCACATCAGCGAATTTATGCTCATGGCCGGGATTCATGTTGGGGTTTCTTGCATCATAAGGCATAATTTTACACCTCCCTTATCGAACCTTAATAACAACGACTTCAACATTGCTGAAAACAGCGCCGACGCCGGTGTCAACAAAGGTCAAGGATACGGAATTGCCGCAAGCAAAGCAGGCCGGGGTAACGCAAACGGCGGTTTCAAAAGCCATATTGACAATGTCTGTGATGGCGGTGCTATCCTCTGTGGCCTCTGCGCCGGGTTGAAGCACTCCATTGACAAAAAGCTGTACCGTGATATCTCCTGCGGTGCCAGATTCGGCGGCATCGCCGTTAAAATGCACATCATAAATCCCGGGGCAATTCAGGCTGATAGTGGTCGAGCCGGGAGGGTGAGTAATGGCGCGGCCAGCCCGTACCCTGTTAGTGTTGAATACGAGCGGCGATCCGGTGGTAATGGTTTGATCAGTATTGGTATAGGTATCGAGAATGCTGGTGCAATCGTTATGCATTTGAAAGTCTCCTTTTGTTAATTTATTTTGTTGTTTATTTCTTTGAGTACTTCAAGCGTTTTCCGTCCGCTCTCCGCACTCTTTCTGTTGTTTATAACGTTCAATGTATTGAGTTGGACATTTCGAGCATTTAACTGAGCGTTCCATTGATTTAAAAAAAATATTCCGACAGTTAAAGCCAAAATGGTGACGTTGGTTAATAAATTCGAGCGGTCGTAATTATTCTGTTGGTTCTGATTCCACGGGTTGCTGTACATTTGGATCACTTCCGCCCATTTTGCTTAGAGCATCTACTCCATGACCAGCCAATTGCTGCAATCCTGAAAAAAAATCTTGTCTCGCCTTAGGGTTTCCCAGCAAAAAACCAGAAGCAAGAAGTATGAGTCCTGATATGTTCATGATTCACCTCCATATCATTTTTGTGGATCTGCGAATACGATCTATAAAAAACAAGGCGACTATTGCCGCCCTGTTAATCACTTTAACGGCAAAGTGTACGAATCGCGCTATTCAGTTGTTAAGCGCAGCAGCCGTCAAAATCGCAACGTCCACGCCTGTTGTCGCGCTCAAAACGCTCGAATCGTCTGTCGATTTCGCGGAAGCAATCGCGGTCAAGATCGCGGGTGCAAGGCGTTACGCATTCGGCGTAAACGGGTTGTCTTTTGGGAAGCTCGCAAGACAAACGCTCAAGCATTTCATCTACCTTTTCAATCTTGTTGTTCACAAGTCCGATTTGGGCGCTTGTGAATGCTTCGGACTTCATGGTCTGAATCATAGCGTTTTTCTCTGAAATCGTGTCGCGCAGATCCTGGATATAGTTCTGCTCAATCAGAGCGCGGGTCTTCTCGCCCTCGCAATGAGTAGCCTCACGATCCTTGCAACCGTTCTCCCAAATATCTTTGTCAATGCAACAAAGCTTGGCATTGATATTGCGCTCTTCCTCGAAATTGCTTTCGTCTTTGAATGTGGGCTGTACGCACGGGCCGCAACCGCAACCGCCGAAACCGCCAAAATGACCGATTCCGTCAAAGCCGTCTCTGCGTCCATCGCCTCTGAATAGAACCCAGAACACGACAACGAGAAGAATCACCATTGCGAACATGCCTCCGCCGTATCCAAATCCACCGCCAACATTGCTATCGTTGACTTCGTTTCCGTAATTTGCCATTTGCTTTTCTCCTTTCTTGAAAATATATATATTTTCAACCAGGCCGCAAGAGCCTGTAATTGACCGCTATAGTTTGGGATATTTCTTCCGGTCGAACAATGGAGTATTGGATTGTGCAGTAGGGGTTTGCGTCTGGCGAGAACCGCCGCGCATAGCGCCCTTAATCATATCAAGCAAAGGCTTTGCTCTCGTTGCGTTCATGCCGGGGATTTTGGATATATAAGGCGCGTATTTGTTATAGGCTTCATCTAATACGGATTTATCGATTCCCATATTATCAAGCACTCTCGCGCCGCTTTCGGCGGAGTTGACGTTTTTGAGAATGTCAGGTAGCATCTTTTGTCCCTGCTGTAGAGCCGCCCTTACCTGATTTTCCGGTCGGCCTGTCACCTTGGCTATCGTTGCCGATTTGTTTTGCGCCAGATTCAATACCACTTCCGCTATTCCCATTTGATTTCAACTCCTTTATCTGATTCTGCAAATCGCCGATTATGGCATTTGTGTTTTGGACTGATTCAAGCAATGCCTGATTTATTGCCGCTTGCTGCGTCGCTTGTTCCTGTACGAGCCGTAATTGTTCGGCGGCAGCCTCCTGCGCGATCTGTTCTGGAGATTTTGGAATTGTTATCGCGCCAAGCTCAACAAGTTTTCCGTAATAGTTATCAATCGTTTCTTGCATTTCGGAAATCGTGCGTTTATATTCATCTTCTTTTTGGTAATCCACGCCGATGACTTCTCCGCGCCGCCCTGTTGACATATCCCGTATCATTCCATTTTGGTCGATGAGAGCGACGAAAGTGTTTTCCGTATTGTAGGCCATATTAAAACCACACCTTTATCAATAAAATCAGACCGTAGGGGAGGGCGCGGTGTGGGCACCTCTCCACACCTACAGTCTTTATATTCATCACCGGCCATTACAGCCGGGAGGAAGCGCGTTCTTTTTCTTCTACCAGGGCCACCAAATCGTCTAATTCGTTATTTCGCTTATACAATGCAACAAGCCGATCTGCCTGCTGTTCAGTGTAGCCCAGGTGGTGCATGAGTTGGAGTTTGATTGTTTCGTTGGTGTATTTCATACCTTAATTATAAAATAAAAAAAGCCCCGCAGCGCGTCAACTAACAGACGGCTACAGGGCTTAAATCGGACATTATTCAGACTATTTTGTTTTATAAAAATCTAATATAATCGGTTCGATTTTAACGAATAACTTTTTCAGCATGCGTTCAATTGTTTTGGTGCTACAATGCATTTCCATTGCGATTTGATAATTAAATAACCCATCCTGATATTTGAGTTCTAAAACTCGTTTTTCAGGAGGGGTTATCCAATCATTATTATATATCTGTTCAAGTAACTTAGCATTATTTAAGTCGGGAGCGGACATAAGAAGCCCCCTTATTTCTTCTTTTTCTTCGCGCTTTTTTTCTTAACTGTCATTTTCGCCATTTATCCCACCCTTATCTGGAAATTGATGATATTGGGCTTGATCTCCGGGAAAATAAACATTATTTCCTGCGCCCTCGTTGGTGTCCATCGTTATAGTTTCGGTGTAAAATTCATACTGATTGAAAAACAGTAACATGGATACAACAATAGCCACCATTGCGGCGGTGACAATAACCAGGGCAATCCAAGGCGCTCTTTGATTTTTCCCGCGCTCTTTCAGCAAGTCGGCCTGAATTTTGTTTAGTTCAAGGCTTTGCTCCAAAATTTTTTCGGTTGATAAATTATTTTCGCTCAAGCGCAGTCAACCTCTTTTCCGTGTTATCTTTCCATTTGAATAGTGTGTCAAGCCGCTCTTTTGTTTGGCTTTCCATTTTGGCAGTTTCGAAGTTTTGCTCTTTGATTTCCCGCACATCTGAAATAAGGCCGTCTATCTTTTGTTCAATTCGTCCCATTTCTCTAGCCTCTATTGCCGATGAATTGGAACCGCTGCGGAAAAAGGATAGCACGGCAATAATACAACCGATAATCGCGATCAAGAGAGTTAAAGTTGAAGGATCGATAGTTATCACCACCATTATATAGAAAATCTTAGGGTTTGTCTACTCCTTCGCTTCATCGGACTCTACTCCACTTATAAAAGCACTGTTCCCGCCCAGAATTACAGGCGGGAACGTTTTTTGTGACTGTTATACCATGCTCACCGGCACCCCGGCCTTGGTGGTGATAAAGGTGTTGTAGCCCTTGGCCTTAAGTTCAGCCTCTCGGGTTTCAGCCCCCGACCTGTTGCGGAAAGCGTCCACCTGCACCTTGAAATAGCCGTCGGCCATGACCATCATAGGCTTGTAGCCGTCGGCTTTCAGCTTGTTATACTGCGCGAGGGCCAGCTCCCACACCTTGAAGGCGTCACACTGGACACGGTGGAACCCGTCGCCTTCACCGGCGTTGTAGGCGGCCACGACCTTCTCCATGAAGTCCTCCCAGTGGGGCAGGATATACGCCGGGCAGTATTTAACCGGGTAAAAATACTTATGTGTGTAGACGTCCGTGTCCGGGAGGAGGTCGTGGGCTTTCAGTAGATAGGACGCCAGCTTGGCGGTCACCGCCTCGCTCTCGGCGTCCTCGCCGATGCACTCAATGGCGATCGTGTCCAGGTTGCCGCTGATTGTCTCCCCGCTGCGCTGAGAGGTGCGCCGGGTGGATCCGTCGGTGGCATGCCACCCCTGCTCCGTCTCCTCCAGCAGTTGCCAGATAGCGTTGTGCCACACATAGAAATGGACAATAACGCCGCCCATGTTCCCGTTGTAGGTGGAGCGGGTGTACTGCTCGGAGGCGTTGGTGCCGCTGGCCGCCGTGATCATAGGCGTGTTGTGGACGATGATCCCCTTGGCCTTGCCGGTGCTGGCGAGCAGGGCGCAAGGTTTCATCGGCTGCCCCTTTTTGACATAGCTGGCGACATCCTTCGGGGCCCGATAACTGTCAGGGACAATCTTCTGGTTGATGGTCAGCGTTTCGCTGCCGATCTGCACCGTTCTTGTTTTGTCGGGCGTCAGAAATGCCATTAGATATCATCCTCTCCATCTACAATCAATAGATTTTGCTCACTCTTCATACCGTTGAAATTACCCATTATTCTTTACCTCCAAACATTGCGATTACTTTGTCGTAAATTAAAGACGCTGACAGGCCGCATAAGGCCCCGTAGATTGCTTGCGTGACTTTTCCCACGTCAGGGAAGCAAGCGGAAATGGCAACGCCCAGGATCGCTCCAGCGATGATATTTACGGTGGGAATCCATTTGTTTTGCAGGGCCGTATCAGGTACCCACTTCTTGATGATCACACCGATGATAAGCGCAGCCAGAATGATAATAAGTCCGCTTTCCATGATTGATATGATTGTGGCTTGCAATGCTGTTAAAATGCTATCCATTGATATTTCCTCCTAAAATAAAATAACCGCCGCTAGGCGATTTCGTTTTTAAGTTCGGCTTGATTTTGCTTCCATGCAGCAATTGCTTCTGGCGTCCACGCCTTTTGAACTTTAGTCCATTCATCCGGATAATTACTTTTGAGATTCGGCGCGAATTCGTTCAATTCATCCCATTCCCCAGGATAAAGCGGATATCTTTCAATCTCTCCATTCTCGTTTATTTTACGAACATTGATACAACCATTACCAAGAATATTATCAATAATCATTTTCATCACGCCTTTATGTAAATAAGTGTAAAATTAATTGCAGAAGTATCAGTAAGGTGGCTATCAGTAAGATATCCAATGCCAGCATTTGTCTTGTAGGTAATGCTCGCGCCCTTGCTATTCGCATTAATAGTTAACGCTGCTAAGACGGCCCCGCTTGGGAGCGCAATACTTTGAATGCGGGGTGTCGATTCGTAAGTTGCTTTAGATATAAATGGAAAATCGCCAATAGTTACGTTACCTTGCATACCACCTTTGCTTGTTAATGTAATAGTGGCCCGACAAATAACAAGAGTGTGGATTAAATCAAATACTGCATTGCTTATAGCGAATGTAGGAGTCCCTGCCGTAGTTCCCCCGTATATTCTAGGGTTCCATACTCCTGATTCAATAGCAAGACTCCCACTATCCCAATTGGTATCGCCAGGGTTGGTTAATTTCGCCGCATTAGTATCAAGAATCAGATTATCGGCGTTGAAATCTACTCGTGTAGGCTTATCACTCCCTACCCATTGACTTAATCCGAAATTTGGCGTTTTGTTTGAACTTGCCATACTCACCCTCCATAAATCTGTATAATAACATAAGTTCCACTGATTTTTTCCACCGCCACATTGTCCCCCACGGCTGCGTCTGAATTTTTCGGTATCTTCATGGGTTTTTGTCTTGCGGCTTCTTCTCCGATATTTACAATCGCCCCTTCGCTAGAAACCGCCTCAATTGTGCCCCATGTCAATAAACTCGCCTCCTTAAATTATGCTTCATGGTCCCGCCTTTCTTAAAGTCCATTGTCCATCCCGTTTCCTGGTACACTCCACTTACTCCGTTTGACTGGATTGTGATATCTTCCCAGAGTTCATGGTGAGGCATGTTGGCGGTGGTTAGGGTGGCATATTCATAATCGGCCGATACGTCCGCTGCCAGCCGGATTATATTTGCGGCCAACGTTTCTATGTCTGCAATGCTATCATAGGCCACTACTTGCGTTACGGAATATCGATTCACGGTAGATATCGGGCTAGATGGATCAGAATTTTCATATACATAGCGCAACGGCTCTTCAAGATCAGGATTGTTGACTATTCCAACAAACCGATTAGGCTTATTGTATGAATCAAACTCCAGAGTTTTAGACGCCTGGATTACACTATCTTTTCCTACATTGTAATGGATTTCCGCGGTCGCTATCCCGGGCTCTTCATATTCCGATGAATACACAATTCCGTCTCGGTTTACCGCTAAGCTACGGTATCCTATTTCATCCAAAAGCCCATTTAGAGTTTCCAGAATATTGCTGTCCTCGCTCCAGTCCTCTCTATCTGTCTGCATGGCCTTGTTGGAAGGGTATATATTGGTTTGCTCAAATCCAATATCTTGAAGAATCTTGGCTATGGCTGTGGTGTAAATAGTGCCGGCCGAAAAATAAGGGACATATCCAAATGAATTGTTCTTAAGCGCCATCAGTTCATCAAACGCCTCTATTTTCAAAAGCGTATATCCATCATGGATCTCATGACTTACCGTTTCGGCTCTCATGGGCACAAGCGGATACTCGAATGAGCTGCCCTGATAAGCAAAATGGATTACCGGTACAATCCGGTCCGTGCGCCAGTTGAACAAATCATTTGGCTCGATAGTGATTGATGCGCTATATTTTATGTTTTCATCAGATTTACATTCAATAGAACAATCGATATATTTCGCCTCTCTAATCAAAATTCCACTTCGAGTGACATCAAGCCGATAATTTACCGATCTGATCCCCTCTTCCGATTTAAGGAACTTCAATATCTGATTATGCGTGAATCCATTTTGCGACAGGTTAACCATATTCGATCTCCTCTGTGTATTCCTCCTCTTCAATTTGGATAGAATAATCCACGACTGCGTCAAACAACCCAAGATTTCGTCTAAAATAATCGTTGTTGTTGGATCTTAGCTTTCCGAATATTCTGTTGTTGTATTGATCGCGATAGATTACGGTCTTGTTATTCAATGCCCCGATCATCGCATTGCCGCCCAGGGAAGTATGCGTATATGTTAGGTCCAGGGTCATGCTTGCAGCTTCGGTATCGGGGTATATGGGCCTTGACCGTCCTTCAAACCACAATCCGTCTTGCTGCATTTGGTGTGCGTCTGATATGCTCGGGCGTTCATCCCTTCTTAAGATCAAATCTGCCATACTCTCCGGAGAGGACGCCAACGCCACAACAGGATGCTTTAGATTAAGGGTAAGCGTTATCGAATTGCTATCGCTGTGATTTCCATACCTGTCAACCCCGCGGATAAGGTAGGTATGAGTACCCGCAGCTGTATAGTCTGACCACGCCTGGATACTGTCAAGCCTCGCAATTGGTATATTATCGCGCAGAACATAAAAAATAGCCGTAGTTACAAGATCTTCCACCGCTATGAATGTATAAATTCTTCTGGCAGACGCTCCCTTATTATCTGTAGCCGTTATGGTTATGGTTTGGGTTGATCCATCGGCCATGGCAAACACTTGCGCATCGGTTATAGTGATATCGTAAGGAGCTCCTTGCTGGGCATTTGCCATGATAAAGATTTGTGTTCCGTTAAGAGTCGCAATCAGAGTAACAGTATTGTCTGGGTCTGGATCTGTCACGCTAACCGAAATTACAAATCCCCTATATTTTGTACCTAGATTTTCATCTTGGCCGCTGATCACCGGAGGACGATTTGGGATAATTTCTTTTTGTTCCGAGGTATTACAATCAGATATTGCAGCCCACCAAGTCCAATTATTTGCTTCAAAATCATCCCAATCGGAAAATTTAGCTTCCAGTTCATCCCAGGTTATATTCCGATCGCTATATGATCGGACTCGATATATTGCGGTCTGCGCTCCCTCTGAAATGTTATCTATATGCTGAGTATTCGGACCCTCATAGATAGTGAGATTGAATGCCGGTATGCTTTCTTCTAGAAAATCCCAGCTTGGTATGCCAGCTTCAAAATCATCCCATGTCGGGAAAGCTGCTTCAATATCGGACCAAGTATATCCCGGTTGATCATCGTCAAATACCCGGTCAAATCGTCTTTGTAACTCGTAGCCATCAGCACCGTCCACAGAATCCCAAGTAATAAGTGCTGTGTTTCCCGCATACAAAACCGGAATATTAAGCTGCAATGGCGCGTTCACGATCTCACCTCAACTTCGAAAGAAAGCATAATATTTTTTTCCTGCGCCTCTCCGGACAATGAAATATTGAGGCGGTTTCTGGCGCTTATATTGACTTGCCGAGTGGCCCAGGCAGATTCCAACTGCAACTCATTTTCAATTTGGATCTGGAAGGTATATTGCCCATTAGCCAAAAAGTCTCTTATCATGTGTTCCGTATCAGTGCCGTATTGCATACCAGTATCATAAATGATTTCTGTTCCGCGCAAAACTTGCAACCGCCAACCTATTTGTGCTGTTGATACCCATTTGGCCGTTGGCCTGGATGATCCGGTTGTAACGCTGATCCATTGCGGCGCATTTGGAGCTGTCAAAGCTAAAAAAGAAGCCGTAGAGCTCCACGGGCTTGCAACATCATCACTGTTATATGTTCTGACTCTCCATGTTACTATACCAGATGGTCCAGGCGTCAACGTGCCACCAGACAAAATAAATGTATTGCTTGGAGAAATTACTTTACCAAAAGAAATCCAGTTCGATCCGTTATCATAGCTCACTTGGATTTCAAATGCTCTTTGTGGGGTGGATTGCGGGGAATGGGTAATCCAAGAAAATTGAATAGTTCTTGTGGCGTTTTGTTTATAACTTCCATGAGGATATAGATTCGTTGGGGCATGATGGATTGCATCAATAGTTGCAAAGGATAACCATTCGGTAAAGTCTGATTCGATGCCATTTGATCCGGTAGCCCTAACTCTCCACTGTATATTTCCGTTTGGGAATGTGCCTGAGGGGATAGTTATGGATTGAGAAGAACCTGAAATATTGATTGTATTGATTGCGGATGCATTGGCAACGCGCCATTGGAATACGGCAGAAGCCTGGATTGCGCTGGATGGGCTTGTGATTAATTCCCATGAAAATATGTTGTTGATTGTCTCGTCAATAAATCCCGCCGCCGGTGACGGGTTTGCAGTTGTGGCTGTTTTTAAATCTAGAATGTGTATATTGGATACATACGATTCAGTTCCAGATATGGCTCCTCCGTAACTTACCAAATATCCATTCGTGACTGCGCAATTTGTATCATATAGGACCCTGGGCAGCGGCATTCCGAATGAAGTAGAATCATCCACAGTATTATATATTAAAACAGTGGATACTGCTTTACCGCCAACCATCCCTCCGACCAAGTAGATAGTGTCCTCAAATACGGCCGATCCGCTATATTCAATCTGAACCGGAAGGGCGCCAAATTCTTCCCATGTTCTGACTACGGTATTAAATTTGTTTACGGTATTGTAAACCGCATCATTAATACGACCGCCAAGAAGATATAAATATGTTTTTACTGATTCAGTTGCGTAATAATATTTTGATGTTTCAATGGGAATATTGCTTAAAAAGCTGAATGTTTCTGTATCAAAAACATGTATTACTCTGCTCGACCAGCTGTATAGATAAATTCTGTTCCCATACGATGATATCCTATTTATGGGTAATATGCCTGAATCGTAAGCAGGTCCAATAGCCCATGTATCAGTAAGTGTATTATATATTTTTATTGTAAGCGGCTTGCCTGAGACATTCTCAAAAACATAGATATTGGTATTTACCGCGGCTGCAAATAAATTTCGGGCGGCTTCGGGAAGATTGGCTATTTGGACCCAGCTATTTTGAGTAATATTATAGGCATAGCATTTATCCAAAGGGGTGTTTACATCCTCAAGATGAATGCCGCCAAATCGATAAAAAATACCATTTACAGCAGCATATCCATGTGTAATTGTTATGTCTGGAGCATTAGTCCCAGCTACCCAACTTGCCAAAATATCACCTCGCTCTCTCTCTGCGCCGCCGATTCTCGTACCAATCCACTACCTGGTTGATCCCGTCTACGTTTTGCACTGTAATGTTATATGTGGGGGAAGAGATATTGCTTGTGGTGGTAGACCCTGCGGCAGCCATAGCCGCGGATTTCCTGGCTGTATATACGCGCTCTCCACCGCGGAAATTTACAAGCTCCGGGCCTTCTTCGCCTACCCACGCAAGACCACGCGGCGCACTACTCGTACCAGAGGCAAACCCGCCGGCACTCCCGCCCGCTCTTTGCGCATTTCTTGTTATTTGCGCCGTTTGAGAACCCAAACTGCTTAATGAACTCGCAGCTTTGTCTGTGCCCTCCTTAAGCGATAAGACAAGGAATAGGAGCACTGACAGCGCCGCCACCAATGCAAGAATCTTGATTGTGAATGGATCGAGCATTCCGCTCATTCCGCCCGTAGCCTTAGATAAGGCGGTAAGGCCGGTTGTCGCCGAACTAAACGCCTTAACCGCAAGCAAAATTCCACCTATCATCAATAACAACGGTGCCGGAATCGAAGTTACCAATTTTAATAAATTAGTCAACGCATTAATTATTGTTGCAAGTATCGTGCCGAGATTGGATAATACTTCTCCATTTTCCACTATATAATCATTGATAACCTCCAATCCTTCTGTCAGCGCTGGAAGTATTGCAACCAAGATACTGTTTTTAATTTTTTCGGCATTTCTCCCAAATTCCTGCTGTATTTGTCCGATTCTTAAAGACTGTCCAAACAATTTCCCCTGTTCTGTTCCCGTTCTTAGGGATTCGCTCATCCCGCCGACAGATCCGCTAACTACTTTTGCAATAACTTCCATTTTCTTAAGCTCGTTATTGCTTTTTAGTATTCGCTGCTCCGCTTCGGTGAAAGTGTAGCCCCATCTGGAAAGCGACCCCACTTGACCATCCAGCGTTTTACCAACAGCGGTAGCCACAGTTACGGCTTGTTCCTGGGATGCGTTAACTCCATATTGCTGGGCGATCATGTCGTTCATAACCGGGATCAGTTTTTCAAGGGATTGTGTTCTGGAGGTATAAGTGGCTAGTTCCTGTGCAGCGGCGGTCTGTGCACTTTGAGATACAACACCAAGCTGTTCTTGTTGTTCGATTAATTGCTTGATGGATTCTATTTGTCGGTCAGATGCCCCAATTGCATTTTCCATGATATGAGTTAGCTTCTGCTGATTGGTTTCAAATTCATTCGCGGCAGCGGCTCCGGTCATTGCAAAATCCCACAAAGCTTTAGAGGCTGCCTTGATCCCGGATGCAATAAGATTCCCAATTGCAGAAGCCTTTACAACATCCGAAAACGATAGCGCTCCCTTTTCGGCCTCTCTATAATCATCCTTTAAATTTCGTACGGATCTGCCATGCTCTGCACTGGATTCTTTGGCTTGATCTACTGCTTTTCGCTGGGCTTCAACCGCTTGCTGAAATTTTCCCGAGCTTCTGGCCGCTTCGCTGGTATTTTCACTAACTTGTTTTATCTGATCGCCATTGTCTTTAAGCTGATTTTTTAATAGATTTAATTGGCTTTCGGTTTTCGCAAGCTCCCGTTGAAAGGCGCGATATTGCTCTTCTCCGATTTCTCCACGTTCTGCCTGTTGACTTATTTGCTCTTGGGCAGTCCTTAAGATCTTTAATTTTTCAGAAGTGGCAGCAATTTCTTTTCCCAATACAGCAGATTTCTGCCCAAGCAACTCTATATTAGACGGATCGAATTTAAGCGCGGTATTTATTTCTTTGAGTTCAGACTTTAGGCTATTAGCTTCTTTTTCTGGAGCCCTTAAGGCCTTTTGTAGATCGGTGGAGTCGCCGCCAATTTCTACAGTTAAGCCTCTGATTCTTTTACCTGCCACTGGCGGACCTCCTAACCTAATAATCTATCAATATCTGCTTGTGTTGCTCTGCGTCGCTCATTCTCTGGTGGTTGCACTTCTTTTGCATACGCATTGGCAATGTCTAGAAAATCCTGTGTCGTGATTTCGTTTAGTTCGGAAAAGCTCATTCCGATATGCTTTGCTTGCGCGATTATTTCAGCATCAAGCCTTTCCGGTGCTTTCCCTTTTGCATCACCCTTCGCCGTTATTTTTCGAACGAAAAAACCCTTGCCTTACTTCCGCCCAAAAATCATCCATGCAATTATAAAAATCAAAATCTTCATATTGCATTAGCCATTGTTCAAATGGGCGAGTTTGCAGATTTTCCGCAAGGTTTTGCGCTTTATTCATGGCCCACACAATACGCATGACCGATAAAATAGAAATGCTCGGGCTAATGGATTCTTGCAACCCTAATTTCATCATGGCCCCAAGCAATTCAGGATTATCCATAAGACCAGAATTTTCAATTTGCTTTACGGCCTCTTCTGGAGACAACCCGGCGATATTTTGAAGATCAAGAATTTTATTGGCTGTTTCCCTGTCCAATCCTCTGATAAGCGATTCGGCTTCTCTGCTATCATTTCCAGAAGCGAGTTTATCAAGTTCTGTGGCAAGTTCTGTGCTAAATTCCTGATAAAAATACAATCGGGCAAGGTTAGAGGCCCTTACCCGAATAATCATATTACCGCTTTTTAGCTCTCTCATATCTTATCCCCCATACCATAGCTGAATGCTGATGTTGCCGATAATGTTGCAGGTTCTGCAGCGATAATCGTGGGGATATATACTGCCTTGTAAAAATCATCATAGGCAGCGACGATTTCAGGGTTTGATTCATCGCGAGTTAATGCATATTTCGCTGCCTTCCGTCCATTTGGGAGCAACAAGGGTAAAATGGTCAGCGGCATTGTCTGTGTCTGAACTTCAACATTTTCTTCTGTTGTATGCGCAGTGCTTGACGGTTTACCGCCGGCGCAATTGTAATATACGAATCGACGGCGGGCAATATCTCCTGTGATTTCTCCCATTAATGCAAAATTCTTGTGTTGCCCGTCTGTGACTTCCAAAATTCCGCCCAACCCGTCAACCAACCATCCGAAAATGGCTGCCGTAAATGTATCCGGGAATTTTGCAGTTTCCAGATCGGCAGTATAGCCATTGTCCGAATATGTAGCGTAATAAATCCCATTATCCGCATAGAAGGTGTATTCATTCGTCGCGGCATCCGGGGCCAGGTCAACCGCTCCGGGGATTCTCAATGGTTCTTCCCATGTTGGGCTGCCTTCTTCATGAGTAGGGTCTAAAATGGCATAATGCAGATTTTCCAATCCGAAATACACCTTGTTTTTATCGGCCATTAAAAATGTACCTCCTTATGTTAGTTCTTGTCGCACCGCCGTTACAAGTGCGTCGGTCATATTGCCCTCGCTGCTTTCAAAAGTCTGTTTGATGAATGGATTCCCGTGTGTGGTGGAATATTCAAGTATGTTCGTGAGTGGGATTTGCTCGCCACTTCCATCGTCAACAGTTTTGGTATTACCGACAAACCGAACCATTTTATACTTTTTGCCAGATCCCTTCCAGCCTTTTTTGAGTTCTCTGGTTTCTCCCTCGGGTGAGGCTGCTTTCAGCTCATCAACAAGAACTTTTTCAGCGGCAGCAAGCCCTTTGTCATTGACGGCCTCGAAAACGGTATTTCCGTATTCGGCCAGCAGCTTTTTTAGCTCCTTATCGAGATTATCAAGTGTTATCTTAGCCATTACACCACCCTATCGAAATTAAATTCAAACACAGATGCAAAAAAACCAATCCCATCAATATCCCCCGCATCAAAGGCTCCATCCGGGCAAAAAAATCCCGTCGCTTTCATGGCGGTTAGGATTGTGTTTTCTCGCGTGGTCACAAGATTGCGGCCTGCGGTTGTTTCCAGCTTGTTTTTGTGGTAGTAATAACGCAGGGTTACGCCAGCCGACTTGACGAGCGGCCCGTTGTCCGCGTGGTAAGTATTGCTATCGCCGTCCCTTGTGTAAACGATGTACTCGTCTGGATTTTCGCCCGGTATTTCGGCTTTGCGTTGCCAGTGAGAATATACTTTATCTTGGAACAAAACCGAATCAAGCGTTTTTTGTACAAGCGCTTTCACATCCGTCATTTTCCCTCGTACCTCCTAACGCGAAACTCCATGAACTGGTTTTCTTCGGCCACATTATCAACGCCGCCCCACAATTCATATACATTCGGATTTTCTCTGGAGGGCTCCCCGGTTTCAAGCGCGGTTTCGTCCGCATTTTTCACAATGACCGCTTGTTTCAGGCGTAATGCCGCATAGATTGCCGGGTTATAAGTCATGCGCACTATCGCGGAATCGTTCACGCCTAACGCCTGGGCCGATAGCGACCGTTCGCCATAGGAGCCGCGCCATTCGCAATAAAATGTGCTGATAACCTGTTCGGCCATATTGCTTGTGATTGGCAACCACACCGTTGAAAGTCCTTCGCCGGGGACATATGCGCTTTCCTTTGCCACAATCAGGATAGGCGTTGTCTGGTTGAATTTAGGCACCGCCAGCCCTCCCCTGTGCGACATATGAGATAAGTACTGGATGATTAGCGAGTTGGGCGGGATCAGTGCTCTGTGCCATCTTGCAGTAGAGCACCACCGCCTCTGTTAGCGTTGCATTTGCTGTGTCCGTGTCCCAGCCCGCGTCCCGGAAGTACGACAATGCGCCATCGATCATGCTCTGTACCTCGCTATCTTTTATGGGGTCAGAATAGAAAATGCCAAGGCGGGGCTTTACGGCTTCAAGTAGCATCAATGTCGTACCTCCTTATGGAAAGAGAAAAGCCCACCGGATGGTGAGCCTTTTACAAATTAGCCTAACTGCTTGGCTATCGTTCTATATGCGTCTATGGCATTATTGGTGAGCTGCCTTTGCCATGCTGATTGAGAGGGTGCCCACTTAAATCCGTTTAACTTCAATAATGTTCTTGTGGCGTCATCCGGCTTTCCATCAAAGAAAAGCTGTAAACGCATGATTTCCGTATTCCTGACAACCTTGAATTGCTTGTGTGCTATTTCCGTGCTATCCTGCGCCTTTACTCGTGACAGTCTTGCAAGCCTATCCCTTGCCGATTTCAGTTTCGCGTTATTGTTTGTTAGCTCAAAAGATGGATAAGGGCAGCCCCAATAATCATTTTTTATTGATTCGTCCAGCGCGGCGGCTTGTTCGTCTGTTAATTCCGCATACCCTTTCATGGTCTTGTATTTGCGATAGTGGGCGTTTGCGTCTTTCATATAGGCTTGCAGGGCTTCGAGTTTATTCACCTTATCTTGCAATAGCTCCACGGCGTTTTCGTCGCCTGATTTTATTGCCGTCGAAACATTAGATAGATTTTTGATTTTTCCCATATAGCCCTTGATGCGCTCATAGTCTGAAAAGTTCCTATCTCTGGAGGCGTTCTGCTTTTCTTTCTTTCTGACCGGGAAATTACCTGCGCCACTTATCATGACAGAGGGGCACATCAATTCAATGCGAAATCCCTTGTTAATATTTTCAGCGAGTTTCTTTGCATACATATCCGCATAATACAAAGCCTTTTCTTTGCGCTCCTCTGGTATATCCTCGCACAGCGCGTAGGCTTCATCAACGCATTTGCGATACGCTTCCGTTTCGCTCCCTGCGACATAATCCGAAAAGCTCCACATTTGTTTGGCCTGCCGCGCTTGGGTTTCGTTGATTTCATAATATGTCATTTTCATGCCCTCCATTTGGTTTATTCTATATATTTATTGTACTATAAGTGCGGTTATATGCCTATTGGCAGAACTGCCAAATATAAGCGCGGTTATTTGTATGTTTTTATAAGTGCGCTTATATTCAATTTATGGTATACTGTTCATGGAGGTGTATGAAATGGCAAAAACCAGTGATGCAATGCTAAAGGCGATTCAGAAATACAAGGGAAATCTTGATGAAGTCCGCTTTTCGGTTAAGGCCGGGGGCAAGGAGCAAATAAGGCAAACCGCAAAAGAAAAAGGTTTTTCCAGTTTACAAACTTATATGAAACATTTGATACAGAAGGATAGCGGCCTAGATTTATAGGCCGCCTTTCCCCTATTAAGACTTATTCACCCTGACCGTATAGATCGTCTGACTGCCACCAGAGGCAACCGTAATAGTCACGGTGTTTATTCCGCTATCCCACATTACCGATGTTCCGTTGGCAACGGTCATACCATCAACATCAATCGAAACCGTCGCGTCCGCGTCCGCAATGGCCGTGATTGTATTCGTATTGTTGGTGGTATTTGCCGTATATGCCAACGTTTTAGCGTTAAATGCGGGACTTAATTGTAATGCGCCAATAGTAAGCGCGGATAATCCACTACCGGCTAGGCTTTTTTTACTCGTACAAACCCCTTGTACATAGCCACGTTACCGCCAGCCCATACAGAACCGCGATAGGCAACCTGGCCGGTTCTGAATTTGTAATCGCGGCTTTCCTCGACAGTGACAGGGGAGAAGATCGGCATTTCGTAAGCCCTCACCATACCATAGGCCATGCAATATGTACCCATAGTCGCGTCGGCAATTGAAGGGCATACGCCGTTGATAACAAAGGTCACGGAATAGCTCTGGTCGCTGGAAATCGTACCGGTATTGCCATTCAGGGTGATAGTGTAGAGTTTGTGGCCGTCAGCGCCGCGAACCTTTGCAAATGCCGCAAGGTCGGCCTTATTAAGAATCAAATAGGCGCCGCCTTCGACATCTTCCTCGCCGCCGTAGGAGAAAACGATCTTGTCAAGAGTATCTTCGTCGATCTCGGAGATTTCAATATCCGATACGGCGGGAATCACCTTTTCAGGCGCATTGAAAATGCCGGTAATCGAATTTGCTCCGGTGGTACCGATAATGATCTGCCGGGTAATTTTGCGGCGCAGGGAAAGCCCGATATTGCGCGCTACAAGTGCCTGGTAGTCCACGTTTGGTAATTTTGTAGCTTCGTCTGTAATTTCAGTGTAGGCGGTGATCTTCGCCTTGTTGATTGACACATAGTCGATTACCGGATCGGTCTCGTGGTATTCGCCGGTTTCAGTGGTATATCCACCTTCACCGTGAGCGATTTCAAAACCCTTTTCGTAGGCTTCGCCGCCATTAAGCGGAACGGCATTTACCGCGTCGATTAGGCCGGAAATCTGATTAAACGCAGGATTCAGCGTATCGCTAAAATGTGTAGGTACAACCAGTGTGCCGCTTGCGATTGCCACGGAACGGAGTTCAGGAAGTTCGTTCACATCAAAGGTTGTAGGAATTTTTGCTTTAAGGTCAGCGCCGCGCTTTTCATATTTTTCTTTCAGTTCAGCAGTTGCGGCTGTGCCTCCGCGCTGTTCCTGGGCTTTTGCGCCTGCAACAACAGCGCCGGGAATCTGGCCGGTTACGGCGGCGGTGCGCTGGTCGGGGTCTGCAAGAGAATCAGCAGCAGGAGCGGCGGCGGGCAGCGTATCAACAATACCATCTGCCATTTCCTGCAAACTTCTGATTTCTTCATTCAGCGTTTCCAGATCGGTGTTAATTTTGCGCAGGGTTTCAACGTCCTCACAAGTTTCTGCCTGCTTCGCAAGCGCGGCCTTTCTCTCGTTCTTCTTGGCGATAAGCGCCAAAAGCTTCTTTTTGTCCATTATAGCTTACTCCTTATCTGCGATTTGATTTTTAGTAGTTCGATTTCGTTTTTGTGATTTATAACAACGCTTTTTGCTCTCTCCAGAGCTGCCCTGTCGCTCTCCAGCGAATCAGAACGAGCGTCTATATCAGTTCCCTTGTAGGCCGGGTATGTAACAGCCGAAACCTCAATAACCTTAGAAATGGCCTTTATCGTTCGTGTGGGCATATCTGTGTCCAGCCCTTGCCATTCCTCGTCTCCGACAATGAGCCTAAAACTCATGCCTGTAACATCCTTGCGAACAATTGCAGAAATTAGGGCTTTGGCGTCCACATTATTTTCAATGTCAAGCGTTGCGTTAATCGCAAGGCCACGTTCATCTGGCGTTACTTTCATAGTTGAATCAGGAATGCTTTTTCGGCTTCTCGCCATTGGAAGCGCATCTATATTGTGATTTAGATAAAGTGCAACGTCTGAAAGGTCTGTGCGGTCAAATGCGCCAGGGGAGATAACTTCATAAAACCAATCGGAAATATTCGTCGTTTGACCATATACCGCTGCATGCCCCTCCACAATATTGCTGCCCTGTTCAGCGCGGGCTTCGGTAAACTCATAACAACGCTTTATGTATTTTCCATCAGGCTCTTTTGCAAATTTAGGCAATTTTATTCCTCCTCTTCATCAATTTCAGTTGTATTCAGTCTCGCCGTACCCCCGGTTGATTTGCTCAATTGATAAGCGTCAACCAGTTCGGTAGAAACATAATTCAATGACTGTAAGCGCCGGTTCCCCTCGGGGAATGGAGGAATACCGAACATTTCATTTATTTGGTTAATGGTCATATTTCCTGTCATTTTTGCAAGATTAGCAAGATTCATTTTGTCTGCATTGGACATATAATTGACCTTGCTATAATAGGCTTTTATCCTGCGGCCTATATCCTGTTCGCGCTGGGTAAAAAGACAAGCTGTTGCGGCTTGCTCGAATTGGATTATAAAATCTTCAATTGCCGTCTGATAAAATGCGCTGTGTTGGCTTCCAGTATAATCACCGGATAGGATCGCTGCCGATACGCCATAGCGCTCTTGAATGACCGCTTTTAAGAAATTCAATGCGTCCGCTGGAATATCAGCGGCATTTATGTTCATCGGCGTGAATTCGCCAGCTAGGTCTGTTGCGATCATACCGCTGCTGCTTGCCCTGATATGGCTTTCAAAATCATCACGGATTTTGCTCATTTTGTCAGCGTCCGCAAGGGTCTTGGCGCTGTATACGCCCTTAATCTGCAAACTGGCCTCGATACTCTTGGGTAAGCCCTGTATCGTCTTGTCCAGCGCATCAATTGTGCGTAGAATGTCCTGCGTGTTAGCCCTGCCGGAATCATCCCCGCCTCCGATAATCGTATTTGCGCCTCTGCGCCATTTCAGGTGTATCAAGTCGCTATATGGCAAAGTGAAGCTTTCTCCCTGGTCAAAATCCATCTTGATTTCCCATGCTTGGCCCGATTCGTCAATGCCTATTTGGATAGATAGCGGATTAAGCGGGTAAAAGGCCGTATATCTTCGGAACTCTCTACCGTCCGGCAATGTGATTAATTCAAACTGTGGATAAATAAAGGCGTTGCAGTTTTTTCGACGCAGCCATTCCACATTTGAAAGGAAATCGCTGGTTGTTTGCAGCGGATTGGGCTTAAAGCGGAATAGGCGGGAAATATCGTCATTTTGGATTTGCAGTAAATCCTCACGCTGGACAATGCTTTTTACATCAATTTTGCTGATTTCGCTTGCCACGCGGTCAATGGCATTGTTCACGAAATCCGATAAATAAATATCATTGCCGAAGCTCGTAAAAATCGGTATGCTATTTGTAAGCCACGCCGCATATCTTGATTGCTTGCTTCTTGGAAATACGCTTTTTAGATAGTTTATAACGCCCATACTCACCCGCCTAGCTTTAGAATATTAAACGGCCCTCGCACTCCCGCGCTATATTCCTCCGCGGCCTCAAGGGCTATTCGTATTCTGTCTTCTATCGGCTGCCCCTTTGTCGAATACATAGAGCCTAAAGCAATATCCTGCCCGCAACCAACAGCAGCATAATTCTCCAATTGTTCCGATACCTGGAAATCATCAAAGATTGTGAATAATCTCCCTTTGTATCCCACCAGAAATGTGCCGCCCGTTTCTTCGTTGTTGTTGATAGAGGCATAGCCGCCCGATTTCAGACAATCCCTAACACCGTCTATAAAATCGGTTGCCATGTAAGCAAACAAATCTTGGTTCTCTTTCATAGCAGGAGGCGAAAAACTATATTGCAATATCTGCCCCATCCTAAATGAAGAAGTGAATCCCATTATAAAATCTCCGTTTATGAAAACTTTACTATTGGCTTGGCGCTGTATGTAATACCCGCCTACACCTGCGCTGTCAGCTCCCATGTACACTGATTCACCATCTATACTTCCAACAATGCAAGTCATGCCTCATCCTCCTCTCTGAAAAGGGATTTCATGTATTTAAAACGCCCATCAGGGCGCGGGGTTATTCCTTTTCGGCCCGCACTATGATCTTTCCATCGTTTTTCGTGATAATAATGTTGTATTTTGGACAGCCCATACATTTCTCTGTCGCTTCAAACAATGGCGAATAAGCATCATATCGAAATGCATCACTGATCATAAGACATTCGCAGCGCACCACTACCATATGCGACATGATAGCCATTACTACATCTGGCTCATTACGAACAAAATCCGTAGATATATCAAACGTGCCTATTCTTCTTTCTTTAACAGTGTTTTCTAGCATGATTTTCACAATTCCCTCTGTAGTTGAATATGCGCTCATAATTCAATCCTCCTTATCAAAAATCTATCCTATCAGCGCCAAATATTCGCCTATTATCTAATCTTTGATTTCATCCAGCAATATTTTTGCGTTTTCATTGATATATTCAGATATTTTGATATAACCATCTGAATTGTTTTCATTATCGAATCCTCTAAATTTCACTCTTGCGGGATAAACTTCAATTATTTCCTCATTCTCAATTTTTACAACTATGGCCCATCCAAATGTATGCAAAATCATATTGATCCACCAGAGAAATCCACAATCCCTAAATTCTTTCCATGTCTTTTTATCTATCATATTTATCCTCCTATAAGTGCGAGAAATCCCGCCCGGTTCCACTCAAAAACCGCATAAGAAATCACCGCCGCCGCCGTTCCGTCAATGCGTTTGGTTTTGTGCATTTTGCAGGGCTGTATGCGGCCTATTGTGTCCAGCTTTATGCCGGTATTCCTAAAGCAATACAAATCTCCGAAACAATTATTGTAATTTACGAGCTTATCCCGCAAATCAGCTTCAAGCCGCCGCATGGGATTGTTTAGACACTTGGCATCCTGCGGCACGTTTATCGCGATATCCTTGCCGAATATTTCCTCAAATCGGTTTATGTAGTCTTTGGCGAATCTGTTGTCATAGCCGCTTTTATAAGGCTTCAAGTCGTACTCTTTCAGCAATGCATATTGCCAGTCGGCTACAATGGAGCTGTCAACGCTATTGCCGGGAACGATAGTCAAATAACCGTCATGCTCCCATTGTCGATAATTCACATCGTCAGGGTTTAGGGCCAGCTTGCTTTCTGGTATCCAATAGTGCGAGTAGAAATATACGGTTTTATCATTTGGCTTCATGAGCAGGAGCTTGCAGGCGCATAGATCGGTTGTTTCGGCCAGGTCGCATCCGGATATATAGAAAGCGCCTGTGAAGTCCTCAATGTTGAATGTTGAGGTATTGATGATTTCGGATTCTTGGAGCCACGCATTTGCTGATGATTGTTTTATATTAAAGTCCTTTGCCAGCACGAATGAACGAGTAGCTGAGCTTGTCTTTGCCTCTTCGACCATTCCACGCAAAAAACTCCATTTTTTTATAATCCCCAAGTCAGGATTGCTTTTCACCCAAGTTTTTTCATCTCTCCAAATTTCCTCTTCGCTGTCTTGCGTATGCAACCAGATTAACCAACGTGGACGGTGTAATTCGCCCTTTAATACTTGTCTGGCGTCTTTAAGGCGATCATCAAGATACCCGTCCTCCGTAAATCCCTCAGTTGTGAGTTCGCTGTAAATTGGCTCGTCTTGCGTTGAAAGGGCCTGTCTGATAGGCATGGTGGATGAATTATCTTTTAACTCGTGGACTTCATCGACGGAGCCAACCTTGATGTTTTTTCCTTCTTTTGCGCCAGTCTTTGCGGATATTTTGCGAATACTTCCCTTATTCTGATAGCTGAACTTCCCGCGCTTTTTCGGCTTTCGGGGATTCCCAAAATATATACCTTTGATGTTTTTCCGGGTCACTCTCTCAATGGCCGGGCTTTCTTCCCGCATGGAATTGATAGCCTGGAACATTAGATCGGCTTGCTCGTAATCGTTTGATGAGCATAATATCTTTGTACCCATTTCCCCACAAAAGAACTCGGCCAAATCCATTGCGGCCTCGAGTGGCGTTTTGCCGCACTTTCGACCAACCAGCATTAGGCGTTCCTGATAAAGTCGCACCCATCGATTGGGTTCTTCATCAAAAATCTTGAAACTATAAAATGCTTCAATATAAGCCTTTTGTCTCAAAGTCAAAATAAAAGGCTTCCCAGCAAAAGGAGCTTCATAGTGCTTGCATTGCGATTCGATAAATTTGATTCGCTTATGCGCATCTTCGGGTTCAAATCTGATTTCTGGGTTATCGAAATGGCTTTGCAGAATATCTAGCATCATCATAAGCTCTTGCCCTATGAGAATTTCACCGGATTTGCATTTTTGATGGTATTCAAGCAGATAGCTCATGTATTTACTCCAACGCCGCAATCCTAGCCTCTAAAGTCATAATGCTTGTTGCGCTCGCTCGGCTTCTGTTATCCACATCATTCAGCAATACCCATTTGGCCGTACTTTCTGCCTGCAACGCCGATAATTGCGTTTGCAGGATTGATGTTGCGCTCAACGCCTCGGAAAGCTTGTTTTCTATTTCGGTTAGGTCAGTTCCCTCTCCGCCAGTGGCAGCAATAGCGACTTGACCGCGCACATCCCCGGTGCGGTTATAAAAAGATAAATTATCCCCAACATAATTAACTGCGGCAAAACTGCTATCGGCCAGCTGCGCTAAACTATCTTGAAATTCTGTATCAGTTGGATCGGTGGCGTTGATGCTTCTTCCTATGGCTAATCGAATAATGCTTGTTTTGACTATGATTTCATCCGCAGTATCGGTAAATACAAGCTGTAAACTCAATTCCCCGGCGCTTGTCAATTCAGCAGGGAGCGGGAAGGTATCATTTTCTACAATCAAATAGCCTTTGATTGCTCTAATGCTAAACTCTGCCTGGCATTGGTAGCCATTCAGAAAATCGGGCCTATTGATAGTGAATACCGTGAAATTATGATCGCCGCTTTGCCCGGCCCTTACACTTGACGCAGACATTTGCATATTATCAGTAATGTTTAGCGATATTTCCACGGCTGTTCCTCCTTTCTTTGGGGTGAACGGGGTGGGTTATCTGTTCTAGTATGCAAATATATGCCACACAAGACCGTTGCTCATGGGAACTGTGCCGACAAAATCACCGATTGGAGTCGGATGGAGATTTCCTGTGCCAATAATCTGAACGTCCATCATGCAGTCTCCGTTGGCATAATCTTCATCAAGCATTACCCACATGACTAATTCTCCACGCTGTTCAGCAACGGAAAGCGGCCTTGCTTTTCTGTCTCCAACTTTGATTGATTGATGGTCGGTAATGTCCAGTTTGTATTTGTAAATCATAATATTCCCCTATCGCCTTTCCAATTTTGCCTTTCTATTCCAGAGTATAGAAAAGAGGACAGGGAAAGTCTACCTGTCCTCACGGCCATGCACAACCGTCTATGCTATATGAAAGCCTGTGGGCTAATCATTTGAATAATTCTTTCTCCCTTTTGAGCAATCCGCATTGCTTTTTCAATAGCTCAATTTTGTGCGTAAGACGCTCATGCTCCTCAACGTCAAATTTGTCGCGTTCATCATCGGATAGGCTATTACGGTATAATACTTTTGTCTGTCGCTTCATTTCTTCGGTTTCAGCGTATTCCAATAATGCCAGCTCATGATTTAATTTAATTTCAAGAAAAATATCGGCAACGTCCATAAAATCCACCTCTCAAAAAGCCGCTGATAGCTATTCGTAATCTGCCAAAGAATCGTCATCCTCGTCCTGTTCGACACATAAATGCTTGCACAATTTGTCGAGTATGTTTGTTAACGCCGCCGAGTGCCTTGAAATCTCGCCCGAAATTGGCAATGATTTTTGAATATCTGAATTTTCGGGATGGATCTTCACAAGGCCGGTTTCAATAGCTTGCTCATTCATGCGCCGCAGATAGATTCGCTCGAATGCGGCCTGCTCGATCAGTGAGTCCAGGACGCGCAGCTTGCTTTCATCCGCACCAGAAAATTCTGTCTTTAAGCGTTCAATCTCGGCTGCTATCTCGGAATTTTGCATAATGTCGCCGCCTTTCGCGCGATGTCGGAATTTCAGAATTGAAAAGTCAAAATCTCGGCGTGTATCGAAATTCTA
>Ga0153940_1000119_pt1 | contig 48781 bp, 43 predicted proteins | sample TSNJ024MetaG_FD_104736 | JGI IMG/M metagenome (GOLD analysis project Ga0153940, IMG submission 104736) | Attine ant fungus gardens microbial communities from New Jersey, USA - TSNJ024 MetaG | ecosystem: Host-associated > Fungi > Mycelium > Unclassified | place: USA: New Jersey, Brendan T. Byrne... | reverse complement strand
CTGTATTTCCTCTCCGAGCTGCGCAAGCGATTCGCCGAGACGCTGTCGCTGACGCCCGAGCAGTGTATTTTTCCGGAGAACCCGCATCTGTTCGTCGCAATCGGCGCGGCGATCCTGGGCAAGAAAAACGGCGCGATAGAACTTTACGACCTGCGCGAGAAAGCGCGCCGCTTCTTGTCGCGCGAGAACAACTCGACCGTCAGCGTTTTGCCCGCGCTTTTTATCGACGAAGAAGCGCGCGAGGCCTTCCGTTCGAGGCACAGTGAGAGCCGCATCCGCCGCGGCGTCTTGGCGGACTACGCGGGGGACGCTTTTTTAGGCGTTGACGTCGGTTCTACGACGACAAAAGTCGTCCTTATCGGGGCGGAGGGGGAGATACTCTTCACGCGCTACCGCGCGGGCGGGGGCGGCGATCCCCTGGGTGCGGTGCGCGACTCGCTGCGCGAGCTGTACGCGGAGCTTCCCGCGGATGTGAAGATCCGCGGCAGCGCGGTAACAGGTTACGGCGAAAAGCTGATTCAGGCGGCGTTCGGCATCGAAGTGGGCGAGGTCGAGACCGTGGCGCACGCGCGGGCGGCGGAGTTCGTGCTGCCCGGCGTGGAGTTCGTGATCGACATCGGCGGCCAGGACATGAAGTGTCTCGGGGTGCGGGACGGCGTCGTGCGGCGTGTGTTTTTGAACGAAGCCTGTTCATCCGGGTGCGGGTCGTTCCTGCAGAGCTTCGCCGAGTCGCTGGGGCTCTCCGCGCAAGAGTTCGCCGTCACGGCGGAGCGCTCGATGATGCCCGTCGATCTGGGCTCGCGCTGCACTGTCTTTATGAACTCGCGCGTTCGTCAGGCCCAAAAAGAAGGCGCGAGCGTCCGAGATATCTCGGCCGGACTCGCGTACTCGGTTGTTCGCAACGCGCTGTACAAGGTCCTTAAAATCCGGAACACTGGCGAATTGGGCAGTCGGATAGTTGTGCAAGGCGGTACATTCAAAAACGACGCGCTGCTTCGGGCGTTCGAGCTGATAACGGGGCGCGAGGTTGTGCGCCCGGAGATCGCCGAGCTGATGGGCGCGTTCGGCGCGGCGCTGCTGGCCCGCGACCGTCGGCCCGGCGCGGAGGAGGCGGCAAGCAAGCTGGCAGGCCCGTCCGCGCTCGACTCGTTCACGGCGCGGACGGCTACCACGCGCTGCGGAGGCTGCGGCAATCGTTGTATCCTCACCGCCACCACGTTTGAAGGCGGAGCGCGCTACGTCACGGGCAACCGCTGCGAGCGGGGCGCGCCCGCGGGACACGCCGCCGAGATGCCGCCCAACGTCGTGGCTATGAAATACAGGAGATTGTTCGGTCATTACGAGCCCCTCGAGGCGGGCAAAGCGCCGAGGGGAACCGTGGGGATGCCGCGCGTACTCAATGTGTACGAGAATTATCCATTCTGGTTTACGCTCTTCACGGCGTTGGGTTTCCGCGTAGAACTGTCGTCGGAGAGGCCCGACGAGCGCCTGGGGCTTGACACTATCCCGTCGCAGACGGTTTGTTATCCCGCGAAGCTCGCCCACAGGCACCTGATCGATCTTATAAACCGCGGCGTGACGCGGATATTTTATCCGGGCGTGCAGAAGGAGGCGAACGAGTTTCCGGACGCGCATCAACACTACAACTGCCCCGTGGTCGCGGGTTATCCCGACGTTGCGTGGCTGAACATCGACGCGCTCCGCGAGAGCGGTGTGGACTTCATGCATCCCTTCCTGCCGATCGATTCGCGAGCGGCGATGCTGCGCGAGCTGAAGGCTTTCCTGGGTGCATACGGCGTCGGGCGGGCGGAGATCGGCCCCGCTCTCGACGCCGCCTACCTGGAGCAAGCCGCGTTCAGGCGAGACGTCGCCGCTTACGGCGAAGAGGCGCTCGCCTACGTGCGCGAGCGCGGAGGGATCGGCGTTGTCCTCGCGGGACACCCCTACCATCTCGACCCGGAGGTGCATCACGGCATACCGGAGCTGATCGGCGGCTACGGCGTCGCGGTGCTGACGGAGGACTCGATTTGCCACAAGGCCGACGAATTGGACGGAGACATATCTCTGCGCGTCGTCGACCAGTGGGTTTATCACTCGCGCCTCTATAGGGCGGCCCTCGCCATCGCGCGGCATCCCGATTGCGCAAGCCTGCATATGGTGCAGCTCAACTCGTTCGGCTGCGGGCTGGACGCAATCAGCGCCGATCAGTCCGCTGCGTTGATCGAGGACGCGGGCAAGCTCCACACCTTGATCAAGATTGACGAGGGCAAGAATAACGGCGCTGTCAAGATTCGCATACGCTCGCTGCTCGCGGCGGTCGCGCGTTCGGGTGTTAAGGAGCCCGCGCGGACCCCCGTGCGGCGCGGGCGCGCGGCGGCAGCGGCTGAAACCGCTCCTCTGACGCGCACCATCCTCTGCCCGCCGCTGTCGTCGCATCACTTTCAGTTTATTGAGACGGCGATGCAAAGCGAGGGCTTGGATTTCCGCGTGCTGCCCGAGGGCTCGCGCGAGGCGATCGAGCTTGGGTTGAAGTATGTCAACAATGACGCCTGCTACCCCGCGATGGTTGTGGTCGGACAATTTTTGCACGCTTTCAGGAGCGGCGCGTACGACCCCGCGGAGACGGATTGCCTCTACGCGCAGACCGGCGGAGCGTGCCGCGCCAGCAACTACGTGCCGCTGTTGCGGCGCGCGCTCGATGAGGCCGGTTACGCCGGTGTGCGTGTCCTCGCCGCGAACGCGCAGGCGGACGGGCAAGCGGAGAAATTCCCCATCTCGGCGCGGGGACTCTGGCGTTCGCTTTTGGGCCTTCTGTACGGAGACATGATGATGCGCCTGATCCTGCGCACGCGCCCATACGAGATTGAGAAGGGCGCCTCGGACGCGCTCTACGCGAGCTGGGTCCGGCGCTGCCGCGAAAACGTCAGGCGCGGAAGCTGGCGCGTCTTCAAACGCGACGTCGGCGAGATGGTTCGCGACTTCGAGGCTCTGCCCATCGACAGCGAGAAGCGCCCGCGCGTCGGCATCGTCGGCGAGATTTTGGTCAAGTATCATGCTAACGCCAACGAGCGACTGGTGGAGGTTATCGAGAACGAGGGCGGCGAGGCGGTTGTGCCCGACCTTGCCGGTTTCCTCCTCTACTGCCTCTTTGACCCCATCTTCGCCAACAAAAGCCTGTCCGGGCCCTTCGTGCCGAGGCTCTTCGGCCAGGTCGGCACGTACCTGCTAGAGAGATTGCGCCGTCCGATGAAGGCGGCTCTCGAGGGGACGCGTTTCGGCGAGATACACGGCATAGGAGAGCTTCTGGCGAAGGCCGAGACTATGCTCTCTCCCGGCAACCAGGGAGGCGAGGGGTGGCTGCTCACCGCGGAGATGATGCGCCTGCTCGAGAGCGGCGTGAACAACGTGCTCTGTATCCAGCCATTTGCCTGCCTGCCGAACCACATCACGGGGAAGGGCGCGATCAAGGAGCTTAAACGGCGGTATCGCGGCGCGAACATCCTGGCGCTTGACTATGACCCCAGCGTGAGTACGGTGAACCAACTGAACAGGATTAAGCTGCTGATGGCGACGGCAAAAGCCTGAATGCGTTAAAAATAACAGCGCTGACAAAAAAAGCGTGTTGCGGCGCGGGCAGCTCTTATTTAGCGAGCGATATCGGCCCGCGCCGCCGCGTTTGATTTTGGGTTATTTTAACGAAATTATTTTATCATGGTTCAGAAATATGATATATCATGATAAAATGCTCTTATTGGGTTACCTATCCCAAATTCAGGAGGGAGTGTGAGTTTCTTGTCAGAGCGCAAAGAGATGCCGCTTATTCAAAAAATCGGTATCGGGTTTATCGTTGGCATTGTTTTAGGTTTCGTTATTGGTCCATATTCGGATAAGCCATTTATTGCCGTGTACCTGCTTCCATTTCTACACATTGTCGGGCAAATTTTCCTTTCGCTTTTAAAAATGCTCATCGTTCCCCTTGTTTTCTCCAGCATCGTAACCGGAGCCGCTTCCATCGGCGACCCCAAAGCGCTGGGCCGGATCGGCGTCAAAACGGTCGGGTTCTATCTGGGTACGACTGTCGTCGCCATAATCATCGGCTTGATCCTGGGCAACGTCATCGCTCCGGGCGCCGGTCTCACGATCACGGGCGTGACGGGCGAGGCGAAGGCCGGAGCCACGGTTACGGAGGTCGTCCTCGGCATCTTCCCGGCCAATCCTCTCAAAGCGCTTGTTGACGCAAACATGCTGCAGGTCATCGTCTTCGCGCTCTTCCTGGGCGTTGCCGGAGCTTTGCTCGGCAAGCTGGGCAAGCCCTTCCTTGAGGTCACAGAGTCACTGGCTGAAATAATGTACAAAGTTACCGGCATGGTTATGCGCGTCGCGCCGTACGGCGTATTGGCGCTGATCGCGACGACTGCGGCGAGGTACGGGCTCGCGGTTCTCGCTCCTTTTGCCAAGGTCATCTTCACCATCTATCTCGGCTGCTTCCTGCACGCCGCGCTTGTCTACTCGGGCCTGATTGTCGGGGTTGTCCACCGCTCGCCGCTCTGGTTCTTCCGCGGCGTCCGCGAGGCGATGGTCGCCGCGTTCGTAACGCGCTCCAGCTCGGGCGTGCTGCCGATTTCCATGAAGAACACGCAGGATAACCTCGGCGTATCCGAGCAAATCTCGTCGTTTGTCCTGCCTCTGGGCGCGACGGTCAATATGGACGGGACGGCGATCTACCAGGGCGTTTGCGCGCTCTTTATCGCGCAGGCGTTCGGCATTCCGCTCTCTATCGGCGCTCAAATCGGCATCCTGATTACCGCGACGCTCGCCTCCATCGGCACGGCCGGAGTTCCCGGCGCGGGCCTGATAATGCTTTCGATGGTGGTCACCTCCGCGGGACTGCCGATCGAGGGGCTGGGCCTTGTAGCGGGGATTGACGCTGTGCTCGACATGGCTCGCACCTGCATCAACGTCACGGGCGACATGTGCGTTGCGACAGTCGTAGCGACCACCGAAGGAGAAAAGCTCAAGTCCTGACCAAAATCCACAATCAACCGAATCATCCAACCAAGGGCGCGCAAATCCGGCGCCCTTGTTTCACGTATTCGTCATTTCCTTCGGATGTTACAATCATAATTGGCTAATCCTCTCAAGAAACCATGGTGTTGTAAAAATAGTTGTTCTCCCGCCACTGCGCGCTCATGGCGTAATCCCAAAATAGCCGGACGCTGTCTCGAAAAGGAGTTTCTTTCTTGCGGACGATGTATATGTAGCGAGTAACTTGAAAGTGCTTGACGGGTAAAACTTTTATGCTGCTGTACTGGTTTGATGATAAAACCGAGCGGGTCACAAAGCCGACTCCCGAACCAAGAGATACGGCTTGCAGGACGTCAGAGTTTCCGTAGAGCTGCATGACGACATTCATTTCCGAAATGCGCACGTTTGCTTTTTTCAACGCGCTGATAAGAAGCTGCATCACGTTGCTGGTATCAGGGCGGATTATAAGCGGCATGGATTTTAGCTTCCTTAGGGTAATAGGTGATTTTACCTCCAATGAGGAATGGCAGATTAGTTCCAGCGGATCGTAAAAAAAGGGCTCGAATACTAAATTCTTCTCCGTTGGCCGTGTTCCTGTAATTGCTATTTGCGATTCTCCTTTTCTCAGCTTGTTGAAAATAGTTCCGCCGGTAGATGACTCCACCACGAACGGTACATTTGGGTACGCCTTTCTGAAGCTGTTTGTGAGTATCGGAGTGATTACCGATCCCGGCGAAGGAGTTGTGGCAACGCAAAATGGTTCATAATGGAGCTGCTCAGACGCTATCTCTGCCCTCATCAATCGATAATCCTCCAGCGCTTTCCTCGCAAATGCCGCAAAAACAGCTCCCGCCGGCGTTGTCTCTAAACCCTGCCGCTGTCCCTTGGTTCTGACAATCAACCTCTGGCCCAGCGTTTCCTCAATTGACGCGAGGGACATCGAGACAGTCGGCTGAGTGAGATGCAGGCGGCGCGCGGCTCCGGCCAACGAGCCGCTTTCCAGTATGCAAAGATAAATTTTAAGCAATTCCAAGCGCATTGCGAAACCCTCCTTAGATTACGGAAAATCTCGAAACATATCAAACTTTATCCACCTTATAAATTCGCGTATTCTTATCAAGCTTGCCGACCTTAGCGCCTGTTGGCATGGTAACATAAAAAATTTTTATATGTCGATGAATATTAACAATTATTCCGCCTTATAGCTGTATTTGCGTCTTCTTATTCGATCTGTTATATTCGATTTCAGCTTCCCGCGTAATAAAAAATATTAAGGAGGAATCATCAATGCGTGCAAAGAAGTCTTTGTTGCTGCTGTTGTTCTGTGCCTTTTGTTTTTCGGCGCTCGGGCTTTCTCGTCTGGAGGCGGCTGACGCTTCGAAGTTTCCCGAAAAAAATATCATCATGACGTACTACACGAAGCCCGGCTCCGGAGGGGATACTTTTATGCGGAATCTTGCCGTTGCGCTTAGCAAAGAACTCAACGGACACAACTTAGTCGTAGAAAACATTGTCGATCCTTCCGGCGCGACATCGTGGGGGAAAGTGCAGAGGTCAAAAACGGATGGCTATCGCCTCGCGTTCCTCAGCAGCACGATAGTCACCGCCGACATAATCGGAGGCTCGCCTGTAAAATACGGCGATTTTGACTACATTTGCGGAATGGGCATGGATCCGCAATATATATTCTGCAAGACAGACGCGCCCTTCAACTCTTTGCCTGAACTGATCGATTATTGCAGAAAGAATCCCGGCAAAATCAATTGGGGTACCGCCGCTCCCACAAGCGCAAGCACCATTTGTTCCGTGCTTGTCATTAATAAAGCGAAAATCGATGTTAACAGAGTTATCTATCAAACCGGCGGAGATACGTTTGTCGCGATGCTCGGAGGCTTTGTGGACATCGGAGTAGGCGAATACATTGACATGCGTTCGCAGGTGGAAGCCGGCAAGGTCAAGCTTTTGTGCGTGTTGGCAAAGGAGAGGACGTCATTAAAAGATATACCGACCGCTCGCGAGGGGGGATTTGACATAGTATTTGACAGGCCGCGCGGTTTTGCCGCTCCCAAGGGCACTGATCCCGCCATCATCGCGCGAATAGCTGAAATCTTCAAAAAAGCATACGACAGCCCCGCGTTCATGACCTACCTGCAACAAGAGGCGATCGACCCTGTATTCCAATCCGGCGAGGAATTTTTAATGTCGTACAGAAAAATCGCTGATATCATCGAAGAGAATAAAGGTGACATCGTCGGTACGCAGAAAAAATAAATCTTATCCAATAATTTGAAGGCATTGGGAGGTGTAGGCTTGGGTTCTTTTTTGAACAGAGAGCGTGTCATCTCGATTGTTTGTATCGCCTTTGCCGGTTGGGTCTATTACGAGGCCGGGAAATTCCCAACATCAATTCTGGATACAGTCGGTTCCACCCGATATCCTCGCTTTTTGGCAATCGTTATAGGCATAGCTTCAGCATTTCACTTTGTTTTATCGAATGTTGAAAGCAAGCCTATAGGGGGCGGCAGGGAATACAAATCGCTTGTTCTGCTGGCGGCGATAATATTCGGATACCTGTTCTTCATGCCCAGAGTTGGTTTTATAGCGGCCACCATCCCTTTCCTTCTGGCCCTCACATGTCATTTCGATAAGAGGGATTGGAGTGAGAAGCTTAAGATCGCGATACCATATTCGGTTATTTTCACTATCGCGATGTATGTGTTTTTCGGGAAGGTTCTCGGAGTCCTATTGCCGGGCTTAGGCATACTGGGAGGGTAGTCATGATATCTCTATTTCTTCAGGGGCTTGCTGAGTCGTTTATGCCGGTCACGTTGTTGCATATCACATTCGGAGTGGTATGGGGCATCATAGGCGGGGCTATCCCCGGTATTTCCGCGTCCGTCGCGATGTCGCTTCTCCTTCCCTTCACATATTCAATGAACCCCTTGTTGTCGCTGCCGATGCTTGCGGCAGTGTATGTCGGCGCGGAGTATGGGGGCTCGATTCCGGCGATTTTGATCAAGACGCCGGGCACCGGAGCCGCGGCGGCAACAGTGCTTGACGGGTATGAGATGCACCTCAAGGGCCAAGGAGGGAAAGCCCTCGGCATATCGCTGTACGCGGGCGTGCTGGGCGGACTGGTCAGCGTGATGGTGCTGGTCGTCTCAGTCATACCGCTGTCATCCTTTGCCCTGAAGTTCGGGCCGACTCAGTATTTTTGGCTTTCCCTCGCGGGGTTGAGCATTGTCGGCGCAGTTTCAGGCAACAGCCCGTTAAAGGGAATAATCTCCGCCGCTTTTGGTTTATACCTTGCTGTCATCGGCATGGATAGCTTTACATCCGTACATCGTTTTACCTTCGGGATTTTCCGGCTTTCAAACGGCCTGGAGTTCATACCTGTTCTCGTTGGATTGTTTGCCATCAGCGAGGTTTTCCGTCAGATTTACGAGGGAGAGGTGTACGACGTTATCAAAGAGAAGGTTAAGATGACGTACCCTACTCTCAAGGAGCTCAAATACGTCACGCCCGTTGTTTTATTCGGCGGGGTGCTTGGTTCCATCGTCGGAGCGCTGCCCGGAGCAGGCGCGACCATTGCGTCATGGCTCTCGTATTCGCAGGCGAAAGTATTATGCAAGGACACCGAAACGTTCGGCACCGGAGACATGCGCGGAGTAGCGGCGCCGGAATCCGCCAATAACGGCGTTCCCGCGGGAGGGTTGATTCCGCTCCTCGCGCTGGGCGTGCCGGGGTCGAATTCGACCGCTATATTAATGGCCGGTTTCAGTATTGCCGGAATTGCCGTCGGACCGATGTTGTTCATCAACCAACCGGAAATACCGTACAAAATCATGGGTAGTATGTTTGTCGCCCAAATCATACTGCTTTTCGTGGGGTTATTAATGCTGAAGCCGGCCATCAAAATTACTTCGATCAATAAGGTCTATCTGACCGCGGCGATTCTCATGTTCGCGTTGGTAGGCGCTTTTTCAACGCTCAATGACGTTTTTGCCTCGTGGATGGTATTGGTATTCGGGTTCCTCGGTTTTCTGATGAAACGCTATGGATTTGCCCCCGCGGCAACCGTGCTGGGCTTTGTCCTTGGAGAACTTGTGGAAGACAACATGCGGCGGGCGTTCCAATTATCGCGCGGGAGCTATGGCATCTTTTTCCAAGGGACGATCAATATCGCGCTTATAGCAATCATCATATTCGGAGTAAGTTTCCCATACATTACCTCATGGTTGAAGGCTCGCGGTGAGGATAAACCGGGCACGACAAAGACGAAGAATTAAGGGGAGTAATGATAATGGCATTCAACTTTGAACAAATGGACTTTTTCGACAACCACACGCATCTTTTATTTCTGGATAAACTTTCTGTGACAACCGACGAATTTGCCGTCAATTATTATCATGGTGTACGCGATGAGACCGGTGCTGACGGGAAGGAGCAACCTTCCGGATCCGCCGTGGGCCATTTGTCTTTTCAGGGTGTGATAATGACTCTCATAAACAGGATGTCTAAGAAATTCGATTTAGAACCCACGCTCGGCGCAGTCGTGAAATTCAGGAACGAGCGCACTAAAACGCCCGATGCTCTGCGAGCGTATTCGAAAATGCTTTACAACGATCAAAATATAGTCGGGTGTGTCTTGGATAGCGAGTACCCGATGGGAGACCCCAAAACCCTCTGTTTCCCCTGTGATGTTTACCGCCTTTTTCAATACGAAAATGTGTTCTTCAAGCTGCTGGAAACGGAAAGCTCCTTCAAGGATATCTTACGCAAATTGCATGAATCGCTGAACAACGCTGTGAGCGGGGGGTTCGTCGGCTTGAAGGGGCATATCGGCGAAAGGTGCGGGATGGATGCGCGCGACGTGTCAGACGCCGACGCGGAGGGCGCGCTGCGCGCGGCAAAAAATAAAGAGAAAGAGGCTGTTCGCGCGGTATATTATGCGATGTTCTCACACTTGCTGGAATGGTGCGGAGATTTGGATATTCCGCTGCACCTTCACACGGGAAGCACGGGATTCAAGAAGAGGACGGATGTTTACTCTCTCGATCCGCTTCTAATGGCACCCTATTTGAATAATAAGCGTTTTTTTAAAACAAAGATTTTCCTGTTGCACGGCAGCTTCCCTTTTACGCGAAACGCCGCGCTAATGGCCGCGAATTTTCCGAATATCTATCTTGACTTAAGCCAAACGCTGCCATGGCAATCCATGCTGCTCGCTAGGATACTTGAGGACGCGTTGAGCATAACCCCGCATGATAAAATTCTTCTCGGAACCGGGCAGCATTGGTATGTCGAGATGGCATGGCTCGCCTCCGGTATAGCCAAATCAGCCCTTGCCCACGTTATGGAATCCCTTGTATCGCAGAACATGCTTTCAACAGATCAAGCCGAACGAAGCGCAGCAATGGTGCTTTGCGATAACGCCCTTCGCGTTTACCGAAAGCGGTAGCAAAGAGCGGCGGCCCCGGGCATTCACGCGTTTATGCTTGGGGCCGCCAGGCAGGCGCGCCCGGCTTCCGCGATGCCGGGTTCTGTATTTGCGGCGAGCGCGATGAACATCACGGGCCGGGGCATTGATTTATCGATGGGACAGCAGTAGGATAAGTTGCTTCTTCGATGAGCGAAGACTGTTTTCTGCATATCCGGGAGGACTAATTATGATGTCTCATAGCAATCATACCGAGCTGGAGCGTGCTATTCTGGAAATAATCTCGTTGGAAGATATGCCTATAGGAGCTGTCTCAATCCATGAAAGGCTGGAGGAGATGGCCTTTACGCTCAGTGAAGCGGCGGTCAGCCGTTTACTGCGCGTTTACAGAAAGAACGGATGCTTGGAGCGGGTTAAAAACCAGGGGCATATCCTGACCGATTTGGGGCGTGAACGCGTAAAACAGCTTGCCTCCGAGCGAGAGCTGTATAATGTGTTTCGCGGCCTTGTCGGCAATGATCATGAAGGCGACAACGAAAAAATCATGGGAATCCTCATTTCACGGCGGGCTATCGAGGTGGAAGCCGCCTACAGGGCGGCGGAAAACGCCTCGGATGAGGACATTGCGGCGCTCGAGAAGATCATCGGAACGCAATATGCGGAAATGGAAAAGGGAGAAGACTACAGCGACGCCTCCGCTAATTTCCATCGCGCCGTTCTTTTCGCCGCGAAAATCCCCATGCTTATCACGCTATATAATTTTATTGGCCTTTCCAACCAATGGCAGCACTTTTTTATCGGAACCTTTAAGCTCTATAACACCCCGATGAACGTATCCCATGAAGAAATCTTTCTGGCGATTCGAGACAAGAACCCCCTAAAGGCGTCCGCGCTTATGGCGGATCACATGGATAAAGTGATAATAAATGCCGAAAAATTGATTTTCAAAAAATAGCCGAAATCCGAGTCACACCGGCGCGTTGACATTAATCTATTACCCCTTATAATTATCACACGTCAATGATGAATGGCTATGTGAACATATTAATTTTCGCTTTCAAAGGAGCGAGTCCAAACATGAAGGCTACCGGCGGATGGCTCATTTTGGAGATGTTGCGGCTGCACGGTGTTGAGCTCGTCTTTGGTTTACCGGGGGAGACGACGCTGGGGCTCTACCGGGAGTGGGTTAATTTCCCGGCGATCCGGCACATTTTGACGCACGACGAACGCAGCGCCGCTTACATGGCGGAAGCTTACGCGAAGGCCGCGGGAAAAGTCGGCGTCAGCGAAGCGCCGAGCCCCGGAGTCTCGCATCCCTTGCCCGGAGTTCTGGAATCGAACGTGGGTTCTGTTCCCACCCTATGCTTCACATCTGATGTTCCTCATAACTGCGATAAGAAAAATATGCTTTCCGGCGTCGACCAAAATGAAATATTTCGGGGCGCGACGAAAGAAAGCATTCATATCACGAAGGCCCGCGATATCCCGCACCTCATTCGGCGCGCGTTTCGGGTTGCGCTTGCCGACAGGCCGGGAGCCGTGCATATCCGAGTGCCCATGGACGTCTACGCGGAGGAGGCGGAGGTCTGCGACCTTTTTGCCAATCCGTCAATGTCTTTGTGGCCGCAGGACCGCCCTGTCGCGGATTCTGAAAAAATTGACCAAGCCGTCGAAGCGCTGCTCTCGGCAAAACGCCCTGTGATGGTATGCGGGCAGGGTGTGCTGGTATCGGGAGCGGAGGAAATTGTGAGCGAGCTGGCGGAGCTTTTGCATATTCCCGTTGGCTGCACCATGACCGGTAAGGGCGGTATTTCGGAGACTCACCCAATGTCCTTACGGCTGATCGGCGCGCGCGGAGGCACCGGCTTTTCCAACAGATTCCTGTGCGAAGCGGATCTTGTTTTTTATATCGGATCGAATACCGATTCAGCGGGCACAGACTCGTGGCAGCTTCCTCCGCGGCGCGCGGGGAGCGCCCCAAAGGTGATTCAGCTGGATATCAGCAGAATCGAAGCCGGCAACAATTACGACGCCTGCGTCGTCCTTATCGGAGACGCCCTTGCGACTCTGCGTGAAATGCTTCGGCGGATTAAGGCGAGCGGAAAAAAGAGCGCCTCGGCCTTCACCGCCGGGGACGTGTCAAAGGCGATGGGAGAACTGGAGAACTCAATTGCCTCCGCCGTCTTGTCGGAGGAACAACCTGTTCACCCAATCCGTTTTGTGCGCGCTCTTTCGGAGGTGATCGCGGATAAATCGTTGGTTCTGACAGAACCGAGCATGGCAAGTATTTTCTCGGCGGCGTATATGGTGCAAAAGAAACCGGGACGTTGGTTTATGTCTAACTATTCAATGGGTTCTCTGGGCTATGTTATTCCCGCGGCGGTGGGGGCCGCTTTTGCGCGGCCGGATCACATGATCGTCGGGCTTGGGGGGGATGGCAGCTTCCTTTTCAATTGCGGAGAGATGGAAACGTGGTCGCGTTACGGGCTCAATATAAAATACGTCGTTTTCAACAACGATGTGTTCGGCTGGATCAGGGGTGAAATTGAACATGTTTATAACTCAGTCCCTTTCGCAACGGATTTCAACCGAGTAGACTATTGCATGATAGCGGAGGGGATGGGGGTTCGGGCGTTTCGGATTGAGGATCAGAGCCTGCTAGTGAGTACATTGAAAAAGGCATTCGCGACGCCTGGGCCGGTTCTGATCGAATTGCGCTCAAGATCGCAAGATGTCGAATGCCCCCCTGTGCCGAGATGGATACCGAGCGCGAAAAAGAAAAAAATAAGCTGCCATTACTGATCACGAGAAGGAAGCCGAGGCGCGGACAATGAGTGAATCGCAAATGATGGGCTCGGAAGAGGCAAAACGGAATGTGTTGATCATGGCGGACAGGCTGGCTCGCTTATATTATTGGATGACGAAGCACATAATCAGTGAAATCGGGGAAGAAGAGGCGGAGCGTGTTCTTAAGGGCGTGATGCGTGATTATGGAATTGAAACCGGTATGATCGCCCGCGCCGGGGTAATAGATAAAGGTATGGAGCCGACGCTCGATAATTACCGGCACGGCGGGGATCTGCCAACCGTTGGCTGGGAGAGAGAGCAGGTGGAATCTACGCCCGAGCTGGCGTACTCGAAGGTGCGTTTCTGTCCCTTTGCCGATGCGTGGCTTTCGCGCTATAAGGGCTTTGAAAAGTGGGCGCGAATTTACTGCGAAATCGACACGGCTAAGTACGAAACGTATGACCCGCAATGCAGGTGTGTGTGCGAAAAAAATATCCTTGACGGCGATCCTTACTGTGTTGTAAAAACGTTCCGGCTTCCGGGAGACGGGGAAAAATAAAGGCGGGCTTTTGTGGTAAATACCGGGATTTCACGAGGGAGGTATTGTGTGATGAGGAAATATCGTTTTCCCTTGGTGTGCGCGTTGCTGCCGGTCGTTATGTTTTTTATCGCGGCAGCGCCGTTTGCGGCAAACACCGCGGATGCGGCCGCGATGGATCTGAAGATCGGCTCAAATAGGGTCGGGAGTACATGGTATGTCATAGCGGCCTGCATCGCGGACGCGGTGAAGAAAGATTATCCTGATATTCAGATTGACGCGTCGCCTATTGCGGGGGGAATCGGCAATCTTAAACTATTCGAGCAAAAAAAGATGAATATCGCGCTGACCATGGACAACAATAACTTGTGGGCGTGGAACGGGGAAGTCCTCTTTGACAAGCCAATTAAGAACTTCCGCACGTTGGCGGGCGGTATGGATCAGTTTTACGTCGGAATCGCGGTCCGCAAGGGAAGCGGCATTGCGTCCCTGGAGGATGTCTCGGCGAAAAAGAGTAAAATACGGCTCATGACCGTGCAGAGGGGTACGACGGGAGAAGCCTCGGCAGCCCATGTATTGGAAGCCGTCGGGTTTTCCTATGATGATATCAAGAAGTGGGGCGGCAGCGTCGAACACACCGACTTCGAGGCAATCACGAACGCGATAAAAGACGGACGCTGCGACGTTTTCATCCAAGCGCTCTCGGTAGGGCACCCGACCTTCACTGAGTTGGCTGTGACCGGCAAAATCGACTTGATCACAGTATCGGATAAAGCCCTGAAATATATGGAAAAATACGGATACGTTCCGACCGTGCTGCCGAAAGGCAATTTCAAGGGGCAGGACGCGGATCTCATGCTGCCCGGCTACCGTACAACGCTGTCGGTCATCGATACCATGCCGAACGATTTGGCATACAAGATTACGAAGGCTGTTTGTGAAAACAAAGAGGCGTTGGTCATGGGACATCAGGCGTTTTCACCCTTCAACCCATCTGAGGCCTGTGAGCCGAAGTACCTCGGCGGCGTTCCTCTTCACCCCGGCGCGGCGCAATATTACAAAGAGAAAGGTTACCTGAAGTAAATTATCGCCTGATGGGGGAAGCCGGCGGCAGCTTCCCTCTTTCTCCGCAAGCTTCCGGAAAGGACGGTTGACTTGATGACGGACAATATCCGAAGGCAGCTGGCTTTCATCGTCGCGCTTCTCTGGCTGGCAGGGCAGATATATATGATCTTTGCGGCTGTGCCGGGCATGGTCATTCGCCCTCTGCATGTCTCGTTTTGCATGCTCCTTGTTTTCACCGGGAAACCGTTCAGGAAGGAGAACCCCCGGCTCTCTTTGTTTATCGACGGCGTTTGTTTTGCTGCCATTTGCGCTTACGTGTTGCACGTTCTGGCGCACGCCGACCGTATTGTCACCCGGCTTCCGTTTGTCGACGGGCTGTACTCCGGAGATATGTGGCTGTCCATTATTATGATTGTTCTTCTTATGGAAGCGGGCAGACGTGTCCTCGGTTGGTCGATGACGGTTATCGCGCTGATTTTCATGGGTTACTCGTTCTTCGGGAAAAACCTTCCGGGGATTTTTGCGCATCCCGGTACGGATATATATAGCTTTATTGAAAACCAAATGATGACGTCGGGCGGTATTTTCTCAAGCCCGATTGCCGCTTCTTCGGATACCATTTTCTACTTTATGATTTTCGGCGCGTTTCTTGCCGCCACGCCCGCAGGCAGGTTGTTTGTCGCAACGGCAAAATACGCGACGCGCAAATCCGTCGGCGGCGCCGGAAAAGCTTCGATCATCGCCTCCGGCCTTTTTGGCATGATCAGCGGAAGCGCCGCGGCGAATGTTGCCTCTGTGGGCGTGATCACCTATCCCATGATGGAACGCGCGCGTTTTAAACCGGTGTTCAGCGCGGCGCTGCTGGCCACTGCAGGAACCGGAGGCCAGCTTATACCGCCTGTCATGGGAGCTTCCGCTTTCATCATGGCGGATATGATTGGCGTGTCATACTTCACCATTGTCATCTGCGCAATATTGCCGTCTCTTCTTTATGTCGGGTCACTCTTCTGGGAGGTTCACCTGGAGGCGCAAAAACAAGGGATGACGGTTGAGTCGGTTGATACGGAGGAGCTGCTCAAAACGATCAAACGGTTTGCGCATCTTGTCTTGCCGATTGTGGCTCTCGTCGCGTTGATTGCCATGGGCCGTTCGCTGATGTACTCCGCGAGCTTCTCGACCGCCACGCTTATCTTACTGTGTCAGATTCGCAGGGACACCAGGTTGTCATGCCGGGAAATCGTGAACATGGCGGTGGACGGCACAAAGGCTTCCGTAATCGTAGCGCTCCCATGCGCTCTCGCGGGCATCGTAATCGGCGAGGTCGTACTCACCGGATTAGGGCTTCGTTTCAGCGCGGTGATCGCGTCGATCTCGGAGGGTAATTTGCTTCTCGCGTTGTCGCTGTCGACGGTGATGATAATTATAATGGGCATGGGAATGCCTACGAGCGCGGCGTATATCATGAGCGCGGTGCTTCTTGCCCCGGCTATGCAAAAACTTGGCGTAGAGGCAATCGTGGCGCACATGTTCATCTTTTATTTTGCGAACATGTCGATGATTACGCCTCCGGTCGCAATTGCTTCTTATACTGCGGCGGGGATTGCCAAAACGGGGCTCTGGGAGACGGGGCTTGAGGCTGTGCGGCTTGCCCTTATTCTCTTCCTGATCCCTTTTGTCTTTGTCTACAATCCCGCCTTGCTGACTCTGGGGAACCCCGCCGCTGTGGCATGGGTGTTTTTTACCACGGCAATCGGTTCGATCGGCCTGGGAGTCGGGATCATCGGGTTCTGGAAGGGCAAGGTTTCAATGCCTGCGCGCATTTTATTTATTGCCGCGGCGATTTGCCTTATCATTCCCGAGACTATTACGGATATAGTTGGGTTAGGGGTTTTAGGGTGTCTCATGTTATTTCAGTATCGGGGGGCATCCGCAAAAACTTTGGGTGACGCTTAACAAAGTTCTCCGGGACCGCCGAGTTGTTTCGGCGCTCCCGGAGGCATTGTTGTTTGATATCGGGGGCGTTTAGCCCAGTGAGCCGCGAATTTCTCCGCCGAGCTGCTTGCGGAGGCGTTTGGCGATTGCGCCGGCAGCGTCTTCGATCTCCTCGGAGGTCAGGGTCTTCTTGTCGGAGCCGAAGAGGACGCGGAGGGTGATGGATTTCTTGCCGGAGGCCACTTGCTTGCCGCGGTATTCGTCCACGAATGATACGCCGCGCACGAGCGAGCCCGCGCCGCCTTTTCCGAGCGCGGTTGCTTCGATATCGCGCCATTTGACGGTTTCGTCGAAGAGCATCGAAATATCGAACTCCACCTGAGGATACTCCGGAATAGGCTTGTAGGTGTTCGTGCGCGAGGGGAGCGGGCGCATGGCTTCGGCGTCGAGCTCGAACAGTACTACGCGCGCTTGCTTGATGCCGGAGGCGAGCGCGGATTTCTTGGACAGGAGTGCGAGCCGCCCGATCTCGGCGTCGCCCGCGCGGATGCCCAGCCGAACCGTGTCGTCGGCCCAGGGCGCGCGGGTGTCGGTGTTGAAGGTGAGCTCCTCCGTGTGGACGAATCGCGCCATGTGCTCGATCACGCCCTTGGCGCGCCGGAAGAGCCGGCCCGCGTCAGCGCCTCCGACAAAGGCGCCCGCCAGATAAAGCCTGCGCTCGGGAAGCTGTTCGCGCTCGTCGTATGGCGCGCGGTAGCTGTGGTCGAAGAAGACCTGGCCCATCTCGTATATTTGAAACTCGTCGAAGAAGCGCAGATTTTCCGAGACGGCGTGGACGAGGTTCGGAAGCAGCGTAGAGTGAACGTAAGATTCGTCCGGCGCGGGGGGCGTGGCGAGTTTCAGCATTCCCTCGCGCGAGATGCCCAGCGCGTCGATAAACTCATCTTTCATCCATGGATATGTAAAGATCTCCTGCATGCCGCAGCGGAAGGAGAGATATTCTCTGACGCGGCGCTCCATTTCGGTCTCGCGCTGATTCACGGCGTGACGGAAGGTGGTCTCGATAGGGCGTTCTTCGAAATTCTCGTACCCGTAGAGGCGAGCGACCTCCTCCATAATGTCGTCGGGCAGGGAGACATCCCCGGTCGAACGCCAGGAGGGAGGAGTCGTCCGCAATTCGTCGCCCGTGATTTCCACGGCAAAGCCGAGGCGCTCCAGCAACGAGCGGATTGTCGCCGCCTCAAGGCGTTTGCCTATCCGCCGCGCGAGCCAGTCGAGCGACACAGTGACCGGCGCGGGTGTAAGCGGCGCGGGGTAGCAGTCCTCGTGCTCGGTCACGCGCATCTCGGGGAATTCTCTGCGGAACAGATGCAGCGCCAGTTTCAGCGCTTCCTCCGCCCGCTGAGGGTCGATGCCTTTCTCATAGCGCGCGGAAGCCTCGGTGCGCAGTTCGAAGCGCTGCGCGGTGCGGCGCGTGCTGAGCGGGTTGAAGACGCCGATCTCAAGGATGACGTCCTTCGTCGTGCGCAGGATTGAGTCGGTGCTGCCGCCCATGATTCCGCCCAGGCCGACAGCTTTTTCCGCGTCCGCGATGACCAGGTCGTCCGCGCGGAGGGAGAGGAGTTTGCCGTTTAAGAGCAGCAGCTTCTCGCCCTCACGCGCCAGGCGGACAAAAATCTTTCCGCCGACGATGTTGTCGCGGTCGTAGGCGTGCGTCGGCTGGCCGACGGCGAGCATGACGTAATTGGTAATGTCTACGATTGCTCCGAGCGGGCGCTGGCCGACCAGCCAGAGGCGGGCCTGCATCGCAAACGAGGCGGCCTTGGATGACACGTTTTCGATCCTCGTAGCGGAACAGCGGCTGCAGTTGGCGGGGCTCATCACCTCGACGACCGACTTGCCGCAAGGCTCGGGCAGCTCCGCGTCGGGAAGGGAAATCAGCGGCAGGCCGTAGATCGCGGACAACTCGCGCGCGATGCCGTAGTGCCCCCAGAGGTCGGGGCGGTTGGTCAGAGATTTGTTGTCGATTTCAAAGATCACGTCGTCGATGCCGAGCGCCTCCGCGAGGCACGCGCCGGGTTCGCCTGGGAAATCGGATACGTCGAGGATGACGCGCTCCGGGGCGGGCAGCAGGTCTCCGAGCCCGATCTCAGACGACGCGCAGATCATGCCATAGCTCGCGACGCCGCGCACCTTGGCCTGCTTGATCTCGACCAAGTCGCCCTCGCCGTGCCAGCGCACCATCGCGCCCGGTTTCGCGACGGCGACCTTCATACCCTCCCGAAGGTTTGTACCGCCGCAGACGATCTCCTTCAACTCGCCCTCGCCGGTGTCAGTGCGGCAGATGCGCAGCATATCGGCGTTCGGGTGGGGGAGAATCTCCGCGACCGTCCCTACGACGATGCCGCGGAACTTGTCCGCGATCACCGTTGCGCCCTCGACCTCGACCGTGCTCATGGTCAGGTCGTACATCAGGCGCGGCATATCGATGTCATCGGGCAGCCGGACGTAGTCTTTTAGCCAGTTCAGCGATATTTTCATATTATGATCACCTACTTGAACTGATTCAGGAAGCGCAGATCAGCGCCGTGGAAGAGCCGCACGTCGTCGACGCCGTAGCGCATCATGACGAGCCGATCGAGTCCGATGTTGACGTAAAAGCCGGTGTAGTCCGCCGGGTTAAGTCCGGCTGCCGCCAGCACGTTGGGGTGCGGGGTGCCTCCGGGCATGATCTCGATCCAGCCGACGTTTTTGCAGACGCTGCAGCCCGAGCCGCCGCAGACCAGGCAAGCCATGTCGATCTCAAAGCCCGGCTCGACGAAGGGGAAAAATCCGACGCGCATCCGGACAGGCACCTCCCGACCGAAGACCTTGTCGAGAATGCTCTTCACCATGACCTTGCCTGAAGCGAAGGAGAACTCGCGGTCGACGATCAGCGCCTCGTACTGGAAAAACGCGCGTTCGTGCCTCGCGTCGGTGGTCTCGTTGCGGAAGACTCGGCCCGGGTAGACGAAGCGATATGGCGCTTTGCGCTTCTGCATATAGCGGACGCTCGCCCCGGTCAGGTGCGGTCTGAGGCAGAGCCTGCCGCCGCCGCGCTCGTTCTCGCGCCCCGCGATCCAATAGGTGTCCATGCTCTCGCGGGCGGGGTGGTCGGGCGGGAAGTTGAGATTGTCGAAGGCGTAGAGCTCGCTCGTGATCTCGTCTTCGGAAAATATCTCAAAGCCGAGCGAACGGAAGGCGTCGTTTAAGTCGTAACACATCTGCGTTATGGGATGCAGCGCGCCGCTTGAGGGGGCGACCCCCGGCAGCGTCAGGTCAAAGTCCGGAGAGACCGCGGCGGAGGCGAGCTGCAGAGCCTGTTCCTTGTCTTCGATCAGTTGTGTGAAATGCTGCTTGAGTTCGTTGGCAGCTTTTCCCATCTCGGGGCGGACTTCCGCGGGGAGCTGCGGTATCTCCTTGAGCAGCTCGGTCAAAACCCCTTTGCGCCCGATCAGCGAACCTTTTATGGCTTGCAGCTCCGAACCGGCGGTACAAGCCGCGATTTTCTCTTCTCCGTCTCGGCGCAGCGTGGCCAGTTTTTCTTTCATTCAGATTCCTCCCAGCGGTCTGAACAGAGTTGTCAAAACAACAAAGTTCCTGTCAAAATCAGTGACAGGAACTCGGAAAGAAGGCTGTATCGGCGGTCGCGTTAAGCGGCCAGGGCCTCGCGCGCTTTGTTGACGAGCTGCGTGAATGCCGCTGCGTCGTGGACGGCGAGATCCGCGAGCATCTTGCGGTTGATGGAGATGTTTGCCTTTTTGAGGCCGTTCATGAGAACGCTGTACTGCATACCGTTCGATCGCGCGGCGGCGTTGATGCGCATGATCCACAGTCTGCGGAAGTCGCGCTTGCGGCGCTTGCGGTCGTGATACATGCGTGAGAGGGACTTCAGATACGCCTCTCTGGCGCGGCGGTAGACGTTCTTTTTGCGTCCCCAATAACCTTTTGTGATGGAAAATAGTTTCTTTAGTTTTCTTCTGCTTGCGCTTGAGCCTTTAACTCGCATAGCGTGTCAACCCTTTCCTTATTCTCTACGCGTAGGGGAGCAGTCTCTTCAGATGTGCTTCGAACGCGGGCGTAACGATTCCCTTCTTGCGCAGGCTGCGTTTGCGCTTGGCGTTCTTGCATTCGAGGATATGACGGCGTCCGCTCTTCTGATAAGAGACTTTACCGGAACCTGTCAGACTGAAACGTTTTTTGGTCCCGGAGTGTGATTTCATCTTCGGCATTGCGATTCCTCCTAAAATGTATTATGCCGCGTTCGGTTACTCCGCAGCGTCTGCGGGTGCGGCTTGTTTTTCTTTCGGGGCTTTGTCCGGCGCGGCGGGTGCCTTCGGCTTGACGGCAACAGGTTTCGCCGCCGCGGGAAGCAACGTCGGGGCGACCATCATACGCATATAAGCGCCCTCCATGCGCGGCTCCATCTCGACCTTGCCCAGCGCCTCGATATCGGCCATGACGCGGTTCAGGACTTCGCGCCCGCGGTCGAGGAAAGCCATCTCGCGCCCGCGGAAGAAAATAGAGACCTTGACGCGATGTCCGTCGGCGAGGAAGCTTTTGATCGCCTTGACCTTGAAATCGTAGTCGTGCTGGTCGATCTTCGGGCGCATTTTCATTTCTTTGACGGTTTGATTTTTTTGTTTCTTCCGCGCGTCCTTATCGCGTTTTTGTTGTTGAAAACGATACTTGCCGTAGTCCAAAATGCGGCAGACAGGCGGTTTTGCCTGCGGGGCCACTTCGACCAGATCCAAGTCGCGCTCCTCCGCGAGCCTGAGGGCCTCGGAGATTGGGACGCTGCCGAGCTTATTTCCCTGATCGTCGATCAAGAGAACCTCGCTCGCGCGTATTTCGGAATTCACGCGCGGTTCATCGTCTTTGTTGCCATGGGCGTTGCTAATGATCAACCACCTCCTGATGGTATAAAAAATAGGGCTGAGCGCACAATACGCCCAGCCCTTCAGAATTAACTTCTGTGCTCGTAACCCGGCAACGCAAGTCGGCGGGTGAGAGGCGTATCCTCTTCTTATCCCTATATCAACGTTGGGTAGTATAGCATATTTTTATTTATTTGCAAATTTTCGGGGCAATTTAACCAGGTCAGAATTTCGCTTATGTTTTCTATGCGGGAGAGAGTGTGTGACGGTGCGGAGAGATCCTTTACGAGAGAAACTCCGCTTGGGAAAAGCCCGTATCACAGATTCAAACCGTCTGCATTTAACTCTCGCCGCAAACATTCGCGCCGCACGGTAATTTCGCGCGGCGCGAATGTTTGTCATACCGTGCTACTGCGTCTCGCGTTTGAGCGTGACGTTGATTTCGCCTGCCGTGCTGCCCGCGCAAAAGGCGCAAGGCAGGAAGAGGATACCAAGGCAACAGGCCTTCTTGCCCTTGAACTCGCCTTGTGTGACGGTTTCGGAGACGACGCTCCAGCCTTCCGCGGAAGCTGTGCTCAGCGCTTCGATCTTCTGTTGCTGTCCTTCGGGTGTGTTGGGAAAAACTAATGTTTTGAACTCTGCTGCCATTTCGAGTACCTCCGTAAGTGTAATATATCAATTATTTTAGTTTAGCACAAAAAATTCAGAAGTGCACCGCCAATCGCGAGAATTGCAAGGACAAAGAACGGGGGCAAGGTTAACCCGAAGCCAAGACCGGTGGCGAGGCGCAGCGCGTTGTTGCTCTCCCGCAGGCCAAACAACTGCGTGCCGCCGTCGATCGCCATTAACAATAAAAAAAGCGGAAATAAATAGAGCGCCGCATGCTTCGAGAGCAGCATAAGCGGTGCCAGCGTATAACCTATCAAAATTCCCGTGCAGCGCGCGCAAACATGAAACTGCCGTCCTCCGACAAAAAAAGAACGACCGGAGATGCGATGGCAGCGCCACCACTTGTGAAGCAGAACATTGTCCACGAAGACGCGAACGAGTACGGAGCGGCAGAGCGCCTTCGCGTGTGCTGTCAATGCGCCTGAGGCCTGGGCGGCGTCATGCCGACGCCCGCTTTTTTCTTGCGCCGGATAGCCGTTCCGCAGACACTGACGTTCAGCGCGTGCCAGCATCGCACGGCGTATCCCTGCGGAGTCGCGGCAGTGAACGACGTGGGCGCGGCGTTTTTTTGTATCGAAAGGCCGACGATCGCGTCACCGCCCAGATCGTGTGTCTGTTTCATGATGGATTTCATAAGGCGCGCCTGAATTGCCTCCGCCAAGTACGACATATTCTCGGACAGATTATCGTTGATGTAATACTCATAAGCGCTGACCACGCCCAATGTTTCGGCGTCGGAGTCGATCAGCGAGTATCGCGTCGTGACAGGCAGAACGATCTCCTCCGGTTCATTTGGCTTGCTCTGGTTTGCCGAAGCTCCCCATCGCTCAAACTCTTCTTGCTCCCAAGGCGGCAGATCAGTCATAAAAACTTCACTCCTTAATCCTTGTACCAAAGGAAAAGTGATGTAAAAGTTATTGATCATGATAATCAAACCGGCGGAATATTACAAGAGCGGATAATAAACGTCGGCGCTTTGGTTTTCGTGTCGGGTCGTTTATCGCAACCGACGGGAAGTTCTTGACGGAACACGGGGAAGGCGTGATATACTAAGACCGACGAGCGGAGGCAGGGAAGCGCGCTACTTGACAAGCTTGGAAAAACCTGTAAAATTGTCTTCCGTTGGGCTTTGGGGAATGGTGCAACGGCAGCACGCCTGACTCTGGATCAGGTAATCGGGGTTCGAATCCCTGTTCCCCAGCCATCTTCAAGCTTCGCCTTTGTGGTCCCATCGTCCAGAGGCCTAGGACGCCGGGTTCTCAGCCCGGTAACAGGGGTTCGAATCCCCTTGGGACTGCCATAATAATTCAGCGGGAGGGGTTGCGGCTCTTTCCGCTTTTTTTATTTTTTTAGGGCAGCGCCGAAATTTTTCACGATTCTCTCGATATTTATCCAATTGAATAAATATACAAGACTCGCGTAGGTGATAATTCTGATGGACGCGCGCTTGTCGTACACTAAACTGAATCCGGTCCCCGTACCGGACAAATATATTGGAGGTGCTCTGTCTATGTCAAAGAGTAATAAAGTGTTGCTTGGGATTATCGCTGTTCTTTTGCTTTGCCTCTCTTTGGCCTTCATGGAGGGCGTCAGCCCGTTTGCGGCGCGTAACGGAGACGCCGCGACGCAAGAGGAGCCCAACCCGCGGCCCCTTGAGGATATCTATACCAACAACCCCATCGCGCGAATTGCGAAGGCGAGCTCTCCCGCTGTGGTGAACATTGACACGGAGACGATGGTGCGGCGCTCGCCGATGCCTTTTGCGAACGACCCGTTCTTCAAGGAATTTTTCGGAGAGCAGTTCGACAGCTATAACCGCATGGTGCCGATGAGAGGCAAGGGGTCCGGGTTCATCGTCGACGCGAAGGGTTATATCCTTACCAACAATCACGTCGTCGAGGGCGCGGACAAGATCACGGTCACGATGCTGGACGGCAGGCACTTCAACGCGAAGCTGATCGGCAAGGATCCTACTTTCGATCTTGCCGTCATTCAGATAGACGCGAAAAACCTGCCGGTGCTTAAGCTCGGCGACTCGGACAGGACGCAGGTCGGCGAATGGGTGGTGGCGATCGGCAACCCGCTCGGCTTTGAGAATACCGTAACCGCGGGCGTCGTCTCTGGTAAAAACCGCAATCTTCAGGCCGCGGACGTTAACTTCCAGGGCTTCATGCAGACGGACGCCGCGATCAATCCCGGCAACAGCGGCGGTCCGCTGATCGATATGAGGGGCGAGGTCGTGGGGATTAACTCGGCAATCGTTCCTTACGCGCAAGGCATGGGCTTCGCCGTACCCGTGAACATGGCGAAGCAGATCATGAACGACCTCATCAAGCACGGCGAGGTGAAACGCGGATTTTTGGGCGTTACGCTGCAAACCGTGACGCCCGGATTTGCGCAGACGTATCAGCTTCCAACCACCGAGGGCGCGATTGTCGCGGGCATCAGCCGCGGCGCTCCCGCGGACAAGGCGGGCTTTCGGGTGGGCGACGTGATCGTGTCCGTGGGCGGACAGAAGGTAAAGTCAAGCCAGGACGCCGTATTGTTCATACGCAACAAGCTTGCCGGTGAGAAGGTTTCGATCGAGGTCTACCGCGACGGCAAGAAGCAGGCCATTAACGTGACGCTGGGCGATATCCCGGGCAAAGAGGGCGAAGGCGTCCGTCCGGGAGGCAACGCGCCCCGTCCGCAGAGCGACGCGCGGCAGTCCACGAAGATCGGGGTTACGGTGAGCGAGATAACGCCGGCGATAAAAGAACAGTATGCCCTCGCCTCCGAGGCCGGCGTGGTGGCGCTGAGCGTGCAGGGCGGCTCCATAGCGGCACAGCTCGGCCTTCAACCCGGAGACCGGATCCTCGAGATCGACCGCAAAAAAGTGTCGAACCTCCGCGATTGGGACAGGAATATCAAGAACGATCCGGCGACGCTGGTTCTGCTGGTCCAGCGAAAGGATCAAACCTATTTCTTCTCTTACCAAAAAAAATAACGCGCGGACGACCACAACGCGCGGCACACGGGGCGGGCCTTTACGGGTTCGCCTCGTTCGTTTGTGGAGATAGTGGCGATGGTTGAAGTAAGTGTTAGAATGGGAACGTCATTGAATTGCAATTCTATAATTACCCGAGAGGAGTCCGGCGGAATGCTTGAGAAACAGAATATGGATAAACTGAGAGACCTCAGAAACTTTACCGCGAAAACCGTTACGAGTGAACAGGCGGAGATTCTGGAGAACCTCTCGCGGTTGTGCAAGCTCGACGCGGTGATGATGACAGGGATCGCAAACAGCGGGCACCCCGCCGGGTCGATGTCCGGCATGGATATTTATAACATCCTGCTGGCCGTGATGGACATGACCCCGGCGAACTGCTGCGAGTTTTCGCGCGATCGCGTCGTCGTCAGCCACGGGCATACTTCGCCCGGCGTATACGCCGCTCTCGCGGCATGGGGCTTTGTGGAGCGAGACGATGTCGTGAGCGGCTTCCGCAGAGCGGGCAGCGCCTTTCAAGGGCACGTGGAGCGCGAAGTTCCGGGCGTGGACTGGAGCACGGGCAACCTCGGGCAGGGGCTGTCCGCGGGAGTCGGGCTCGCGCTCGCGAATCGCGCGCGCGGAAACAAAGCCTCGCGCGTGTTCGTGGTGATGGGCGACGGCGAGCAGCCCAAGGGGCAAAACGCCGAGGCGCGGAGAATCGCGGCCAAAGAAAAACTCTCTTCTATGACTGTCCTGATCGACTACAACCAAATACAAATATCGGGCAGCATCCACGAAGTGATGCCCGCCGACATAACCGCCCTCTGGAAGGCTGACGGCTGGACGGTGTTCGAGTGCGACGGGCATGACTACGCCGCGCTCTATGAGACACTGCGAAGCGCGGCGGAGTGCGGCAAACCGGCGGCAGTGATCTGCCGCACGGTGATGGGCAAGGGCGTTAGCTTCATGGAGAACGTGCCGGACTATCACGGCAAGGCCGCGTCGGGAGAGCTTCTCGCGGACGCGATTACCCAACTGGGCGGCGGCCTTGATGAGTACGAGCGCCTGAAGGCTCTTGCGAAACAGCCTCCGGCGGAGGGGCGCGGGGTCTGTTTCTGCCCTGTGTCGATCGACCCAGGCGAGCCCGTGGTTTACACTGCTCAGGATAAAAAAGACAACCGCGGCGCGTTCGGCGCGGCGCTCGCGGACGTCGCAAAGCGCAATATGCGCGTGCCGGGGCGCACGCCCATTCTGGCGTTCGACTGCGATTTGGCGGAGTCGGTCAAGCTCGGCGCGTTCGCGAGGCTCTACCCGGACTCATTTGTGCAGACGGGCATTCAGGAGCACGCGACGGCTACCGTGGCCGGCGCGGCGGGCGCGGCAGGAGTAGTGTCGGTGTGGGCCGCGTTCGGCGTTTTCGGGCTTGACGAGGTATATAATCAGCAGCGCCTGAACGACATCAACGCGTCGTCGCTGAAGACGGTTCTGACTCACGTCGGGCTGGACGTCGGTGAGGATGGCAAGACGCACCAGTGCATCGATTATATAGGGCTTCCGCGCAACATCTTCGGTTGGCGCGTCGTCGTCCCGGCGGATCCCAACCAGACGGACAGGGCGACGCGCTGGATGCTGGCCGAGCCGGGTAACATCTGTCTCGCCATGGGGCGCAGCATGTTGCCTGTGCTGCTCAAAGAAGACGGCACGCCGTTCTTCGGCGCGGATTATAAGTTTAAATACGGCGCGATCGACGTCCTGCGCCGCGGAGAGGACGCCGCGATTTTGGCGATGGGGCACATGGCGGGGGCGGCGGTCGCCGCTTCGGACGCGCTTGCCGCCGAAGGTGCGCGCGTTACGGTTCTGCACGCCTCCTGTCCGCTGGGGATGGACGCGGGCGAGCTTCTCGGGCTCTTGGGCGACAGGCCGCTCGTGACCTGCGAAGATCATCACGTTGACACGGGGCTGGGTTCCATCGCGGCGATGATGATCGCGCGCGCCGGGCGCGCTCTGCCCTTGAAAAACCTCGGCGTAACGCGCTACGGCGAATCAGGCCCGTCGAAGGATGTCCTGGCGCGCATGGGGCTGTGCGCGGATGGCGTCGCCGAAGCTGTGAGGCAGCTTCTGTAGATGCTTGCCGCGGGAGATCTCGTATTCATCTGGTCGCCCGTGAAGGGCGACTGCTTCCTGATACGCCTGTCTCCGGGCGCTACCCAGGGCAGCCACCTGGGACAGATCAAGCACGGCGATTTAGTCGGGCTTGACTACGGCGACATTGTGTACACCAACAGGGGCGAGCCGTTCTTTGTCCTCAAGCCGTCGCTGGGCGAGTACACGCGGCGGATTAAACGACAGACGCAGGTGATATTCCCCAAGGACAGCGGGTTTATCATCCAGCACCTCAACTTCGGCCCCGGCTCGACGGTGCTTGAGTGCGGCACGGGCTCGGGCGGCATGGCCACGGTCTTTGCGCATTTTGTGGGAGACACGGGAAGAGTGGTCAGCTACGACCGCCGAGAGGAGTTCTCCAAGCTCGCCGAGAGCAACGCCGAGCGCTGGGGTGTGCGGCACAGGATCGAGTTTAAGGTCCGCGGCCTGTCGGAGGGTTTCGACGAGCGCGACGCGGACGCCGTCTTCCTGGATGTGCAGAACCCGTGGGATTTTATCGGGGTCGCTCGCGAAGCGCTCGCTCCGGGCCGTCATCTGGGCATTCTTGTACCGACATATAACCAGATTGAGAAGACGATCGACGCGCTGAATCAGCACCACTTCGTCGATCTGCAGATTCTTGAGCTTATGGCGCGTTACCTGAAGACGGATCCCAGAAGGCTGCGCCCGGAGGATACGATGACGGCGCACACGGGATACCTGATCTTTGCCGCCAAGGCTTCGCCTTTGCCTGCTAAAACGGAACCGGCGGAGGGGTTAGAATGAGCGAGATTCAGGAGAAATCCGGCAAGCTGTCGCCGGAAGCGCTGTTGCGTTCCGTGTTTGCCGGCATGGGGGCGCATCGGGAAGAGGTGCTGGTCGGCCCGGGCGTCGGAGAGGACGCGGCGGTCATTCGCTGGCCGAAGGACAAGCTGATGATCTTCGCCTCCGACCCTATAGTCGGAGCAAGCGCCGGCGCGGGGCGTCTGCTGGTTCGCGTGAACGTCAACGACATTGCTTCAAAGGGCGGCGAGCCGGCGTTTCTGGTGGTTACGCTGATTTTGCCCACCGTCATGGGAGAGGAAGGCATCGCGGGGATTATGCGCGAGATTCACGAGGAGTGCAGCGCGTGCGGCATCGCCATCGTCGGCGGACACACCGAGCTGAGCGAATATTACGACCACCCCGTCCTGAACGCGGCGCTCACGGGGACGGCGGACAGGGTATTTCGCGCGTCGGACATCAAGGAGGGTGATATTATCCTGGTGTCAAAACACATCGGCATCGAGGGCATGGCGATTCTCGCCTCCGACAGGCCGAACCTGCTGCGCCTCGCGCTCTCCGAGCGGGAGATCGCCGAGGTCAAAGACTGGATGAACGAGACGTCGGTGTTGGCAGAATCCCGCCTCCTGCGCGATTACGCCTCTTTTATGCACGACCCGACCGAGGGCGGGTTTTTCGGCGGACTGGCGGAAATCTGCCGCCTGGCGGGCATAGGCGCGGAGATCGAGCGCGAGAGAGTGCCCGTGCACCCTTGTACGCGCCGCGCGGCGGAAGCTCTCGGCTTCGACCCGCTGCGGCTGGTCGCGTCCGGAAGCATGATGGCTGTGGTTCCGCCCGCTCACGCGCAGGCTGTCGAGCGCGCATTCGCCGAAGCCGGGCTTCCGCTCGCCCGTGTCGGACGCATGAAGGGCGCGTATGACGCCGCAAACACCGGGGAACCGACCGAAGAACTCTGGAAGCTGCTCAAACGCCCTTTGGACGTGTTATAATTTTTAGGAGCTTGGTTTTTCAGTTGCAAGACTAAAAGATAAAAACGAAGGTGCTCCGTTTGAGAAAAAGAAGGAATATTGACTTAATCGTCATCTATATTGTTACCTGCCTGATGGCCGCGTGGTTGTTTCTGTTGCTGCCCGCGGCCAATCCCTACGGACTGCGCAGGCCCGAGGCGGTGACGGTAACTATCGAGCCCGGGCAGAAAGCGGCGGCGGTGGCGGATGAGTTCGTCCGCTCGGGGCTCGTGAAGAGTCCCGAGCGTTTTCTAAAATGGATGACGAAGCTCGGTTTCGACCGCAAATTGAAACCGGGGAGCTACACGCTCCGTCCGGGCACGGCAAAGCAAGTCGCGGAAGAGCTTCGGGACGCTAAGCCGCTGTTGTCGGAGGCGCGTATTCTGCCCGGCGCTCTGTTTGAGGAGATTGCGTCGTCGTGGGAGGGCGAGGGGGGCGAGAAGCTGTTCCGCGATGCGCTCGCGGACGACGCCAATTTTCCCTCCGCGCTCCGGGTTTTTCTGCCGAAGGAAGCGGAGGACAGGTTTCTTTTTTTGAGCCCGGATACCTACGCCGTAACATCCGGGGACAGCGCGCCGGGGCAGCTGGTACGCAGCGCCGCGCGCCGGTGGTGGATTCGCCACGAGGGTGATATCCCGCCCGCGGCGACCTCCGCCGATCTGCGCGAATGGGGCGTGATTGCGTCGATTATTCAAAAAGAGGCGCTATTCGACAACGAGCGCCCGCTGATGGCGGGAGTATTCGAGAACCGCCTTAAGAAGAACATGCCGCTCCAGTCGTGCGCCACCGTGGTCTACGCTTGGAAGCAAAAGGGCGTGAAACGCACCTCCCTCACCTACGACGACCTCAAGATCGAATCTCCCTACAACACCTACAAGTACGGCGGCTTGCCGCCGGGGCATATCGGCGTCCCGTCGGAAAGCTCGTGGAAAGCCGCATTGCAGCCGCAACAGACGGACAAGCTGTTTTTCGTAGCGGACAAGGACGGGCATCACGTGTTTTCCAAAACGTATGGCGAGCACCTTGCGGCGCAGCGCAGGATCGGCGGGAGCAAGTGACGGTGGCCGGGCTTTCGCGCTACTCGCTGGCCGTGCCGAAGAGCGAGATATATTATCTCAGCTGGACGATCGACGCATACGAGGGCTTGGGCTTTCTGCGCACTGACGACGCCTCTGAAGGCTTGGTATCGCTGTTTTTTCCTTCCGAGGCGGCGGATGATGTTGACGCGCTGCTGGGCGCGTTTGAAAAGGAAGGCATAACAATTGAACGACGGAGGGTGTCCTAGATGAATTCTATTCTTTCCGAGGCGGGGGCATACATCGCCGAAATTGCCGCTAAGAAGGCGGATTACGCCGATCTGTACTTGCAGTCGGGGACAAATCACTCCATATTGTTTGAGGACGGCAGGATGGACACGGTATCTTCATCCATCGGCGACGGCGCGGGCGCGCGCGTAGTTAAGGGAGAGAACACGATTTACGCGCACTCCATAGGCGCAGGCGCGTCCTCCGCGCTCGGTGTCCTGGGGGAGGCGGCGGCGCTAGCCGGGCTTAACATGACGATCCCTGAGGCCTCGGCGGACGAACCGTTGTTTGAGGTCCCGGGGCGCGCCGTGATTCCGCAGTCGCTCGACTCGGCGTTCTTTCACGATCTGGACCGCGCCCTGAGGAGTGAGACGAAGCTGCTCAAGCAGGCGACATTTCGTTTCAGGACTTCGGTAAAATCCGTATTGATCATCAAAGGCGACGGCAGCGTCGCGCGAGACGACCGGCATTATACTTCTTTTGCGGTACAGGTCGTCGCGGGACGTGACGGAGATCTCCAGACCGGATACGAATCGCGCTCGCTGCTTGCGGACGCGGAGGCTTTTTGGAGCGGCGCTTGCGCGGACGACGCGGCGGAAATCGCCCACAGCGCTCTTCGCAGGGCGCTTCTGATGCTGGAGGCGCGTCCTTGCCCGGCGGGCGTCATGAGCGTGCTGATGGACGGAACCGCGGGAGGCACGATGATCCATGAAGCTTGCGGCCACAGCCTCGAGGCGGACATCGTGCAGAAAGATTTTTCGGTGTTCCGCGACCGTACCGGGCAGCTTGTCGCAAATCCGCTGGTCACCATCGTTGACGACGCGACACTGCCGGGGCGGTACGGCTCTTACGCCTTCGACGACGAAGGGACGTCGGCCCGCGAGACGGTGCTGGTCGAAAACGGGATCTTGAAAAATTACCTGACGGATATTCTCTCCGCCCGTGTTGGCGGCCTGCCTCTCTCCGGAAACGGGCGCAGGGAGTCGTATCGCAACCAGCCCATCCCGCGCATGAGCAACACGTTCATCGCGCCGGGCGAGACAGAACGGGGCGAGATGCTTGACCGCGTCCGCCGAGGGCTTCTGGTTTCGAAAATGGGAGGGGGAGAGGTCAACCCGACCTCGGGCGATTTTGTGTTCTACGTGTCTGAGGGATATCTCATTGAAAACGGCAAGGTTGGCGCTGCGGTGAAGGGCGCGACCCTTACGGGGAACGGCCCGGAGGCTCTGCGCAAAATCATCGCGGTTGGACGCGAGCTCGTCCTGGATCAAGGTATGTGCGGAAAGTCCGGACAAGGAGTGCCCGTGACCGACGGCCAGCCTACGCTGTTGATAGAAGATCTTATCGTGGGAGGCTGCGACACGAACGATGGTCGCTAAGCGAGCGTCACGAAAAAACAAAGCTAACCGGGAAAAAAAGAACTCGTGGCTGTCCGGCGGGAAAGAAGCGACGGACAAGGTGCGCGATCTCGTTCTGACGGGGCTTGGCGAGCGTACGCGCTCTTATCTGACCGTCGCCGCGTGGCTTGCCCTGGTGCTTGATATCGCTCTTATCGGCAGTATCCTGACCGACTGGACGGGCTTAATCGGCGTATCGGTGCGGCGGAGCCTGCTGGGCGAGTACGGCGGAGGCGTGCTGATTATTCTGGTTTTGATCTTCTACGTCTGTCTCTCGGCCATCCTGCACAGGACAATACCAAAACCGATGTCGCAGGCGATGGGCGCTGTTTCGCTTTATTTTTGCGCCGTCCTGCTGCTGGGGCTTCTCGACCTCGCGGGCAGAGGCAGAGCCGCGGCGCATATCCTTCTGACGCCTGGGCGAATCGGGCGCAGCCTCGCGAGCTGGTCGTTTATCAATCTGGGCCCGCTTGGGACTACGCTGATGGGCTTGGTTGCCCTGGCCGTTACGTTGACATGCTTTGGATTTACGGGGCCGTTCCGCGCCGCGTTGGACGCCTTAAGGGGACGAGTCAAGAAAAAGAGCGCGCGCGATAAACCCAAGGAAAGCGATTATCTTGAAGCGGAGACGGAAGAAAATGACGAACAGGAGGGCGATCTACAACCTGTCATAGACCTTCCCCGCGTCACAGAGCCGGATATCGGTACGGGCGAGTTCGAGCCGTCGGAATTGCAGCCGGGGCAGTTTCCGCCCCCCATTGAGCTGTTCGGGAAAGAGCGCGACGACGATGACGTCATCTCCGAAGAAACGGCGCGCCCGTGGGGCGAACGAATCATCGACTCGCTTGAGCAATTCGGGATTGAGGCCGAGCTGGCGGAGATCTTAGTGGGGCCGACCGTGGTCCAGTTTCGCATCCAGCCGTCGCCGGGCGTTAAAGTCAGCCGTATAGTCGGACTCGCGAACGACTTGGCGCTGGCTCTCGCCGTCTCAAGCCTCCGCGTCGAGGCCCCGATTCCGGGCAAGCCCTACGTCGGTATAGAGATACCCAACCCCAAACGCCGAGGCATCATGCTGCGTTCCATCCTCGAGAGAGACGAATATCAGGAGACGGACAAAGCCCTCCCCCTGCCGATGGGCGTGACTATCAACGGCGATCCGCTGATAGTCGGCCTTGAGGAACTTCCGCATCTTCTCGTCGCCGGGACGACAGGTTCAGGGAAGAGCGTTTTCGTCAACAGCTGCATCATCGGGCTCTGCTCGATGAGAAGGCCCGACGAGCTTAAAATGGTCCTGGTCGACCCCAAGCGCGTTGAGATGGCGGTGTACGAGAAGCTGCCGCATATCCTGACCCCCCCCGTCACCGACCCTAAAAAAGCCGTACACGTGCTTGGGTGGGCGATACGCGAGATGGAACGCCGCTACAGCTGTTTTGCCGAGAGGCGCGTCCGCAACTTGGCGTCGCACAACGAGATCGTGCTGCCGAAGGATCGCCTGCCCCATATCGTCATTGTCGTGGACGAGCTGGCGGACCTGATGATGACGGCCGCCAAGGAAGTTGAGGAATATATCTGCCGCCTCGCCCAGATGGCGCGCGCGACAGGCATCCACCTGATTCTTGCTACGCAGAGGCCGTCGGTAAACGTGATTACGGGCCTCATTAAGGCAAACGTTCCAGCCCGCGTGGCGTTTACGCTGCCGAGCATGATGGATTCGCGCACGATTCTCGACTCCGGCGGCGCGGAGAAGCTGCTGGGCAAGGGCGACATGCTCTTTCTTTCGACGCACTATCCCAAGCCGGTTCGCGTTCAGGCGTCATGGATAGACGAATACGCGGTGAATCGCTGGCTCGGTTATCTGATTAATCTGTTCGGCGAGCCGATTTACACAGATATCGACGACCAGAGCGACGTGCCCGCCGGATTTGAAAACGGAGGCAGCTTCGACGACGCTTTGCTGGGCGACGCGGTGCGCGCCGTCGTCACAAGCGGCATGGCGTCTGCGAGCGGTTTGCAGCGGCGTCTGCGCGTGGGCTTTACGCGCGCGGGGCGTCTGGTTGACATGATGGAGGCTGCGGGCATAGTCGGCCCGGCGGACGGCGCTCGCCCGAGGGAAATTCTCGTGGACGAGGAGGAAGCCGAAGAAATATTGGACAGAATCAGAGGCATGGGCTAGGCGATGAAGAACGAGCATTGCCCCCTGACGCTGAACGACGTTGCGGTGCGCCGCCCCGGCGGTTTTCCTGCCGACCGGCTGCTCGCTGTTCTGGGCGGCAGATCGCCAAACCCGCTGTGGTTGGCGGAGCTCGCGAGGGCGTCCCGCGCGGACGTCTGGGCTGTGGACAGCGGCGTGGATGCTTGCCGCGCGGCGGGCCTCGCGCCGAGGCTTTTGATCGGCGACTTCGACAGCGCCCCGTCCGACGCGCTGGAGTGGGCGGTCGGGCGCGGGGCGGCAACGCGGCGGTATCCCGGCGAAAAAGACCTCACGGATTTTCAACTGACGCTTGAAATTTGGCGCGAAACTGACGGTGTCATGCCGATCGTAACGGGTTGCTTCGGGGGCAGGCTCGACCACCTGTTCAGCAATCTGCAATCTTTTGCGATGACAAACTCGCGGACACCGCGCATGATGATAGATGAACAAGAGGGGGTTTATCTGCTATACTCCGCGAGCTTGGCGACGTTTTGTTTCCGGAAAAAACCCGCCGCAATTTCGCTTTTGCCCTTGACCGACCAATGCGCGGGCGTTTCGATCGAGGGTGTGCGCTGGCCGCTGAGCGGCGTCACGCTGGATCGCAAACTGCCTTGGGCGGTCAGTAACAGGCTTGAAGAAAAAAAAGGCGCGGAAGGCACGAAAGAAGTAAAAGTCATTTGCGGGGAGGGTGTTCTGGGTGTTTACTGGTGTTTCGAGGCTTGAAATAAAAAAAGGCCGCTTACGCGGCCCTGCGAACTCTTCCGGAACGGAGGCACTTTGTGCAGATCTTGAGCTTTCTCGCCTCTCCGCCGCCCATATCGACTCTGACGCGCTTGATGTTAATAAGCCAGCGCCTTCTTGTGTGCCGGTTTGAGTGGCTTACAGCGTTGCCTGAGCTGGGGCCTCTGCCGCAGCAATCACAAAACTTGGACATTACGAATTCCCTCCTCCATAAAGACCGTGCGCAATTCAGCTCGGGCATTGTAACATAGATGGATAATTTTGGGAATACACCGCCGGAAGGAGATTTGCGAAAATGAGCTTCAGCGACGATATGGAGAGAATACAGGAGATCATAGACGAGGCCGCTTCAGACGACGTCACGATGGAGCGCTCACTGGCGCTTTTTGAAGAGGGAGTCGGGCTCATCAGGCAATGCCGTGAGTACCTCACCGAGGCGAAGCGGAAGATCACGCTTCTGACCGACGAGGGTGAACAGACATGGCAACTGAACGACAACGCCGCGGAGGAGAATTAATATTACGATGAATAACGGAAGATCAGCTTACAAGCACTTGAGCGGACAATATCTGGGGTTGTTCGAGGAGAAGCTTAAGAAGATCTGCGAAGAGCCAAACGACAGCGTTCCAGACCGATTGCGCGAGTCAATGTCCTACTCGCTGCTCGCGGGAGGAAAGAGGCTGCGCCCCTTGCTGTGCCTCGCGGCTGCGGAACGCTCGGGCGTCGGCCCTGAGAACGCCATGCCTATGGCGATCGCGCTCGAATTCATTCACACCGCGTCGCTGATTCACGACGACCTGCCCTGCATGGACGACGACGACCTGCGGCGGGGCGCGCCCACGAACCACAAGGTATTCGGAGAGACGATCGCCGTGCTGGCGGGCGACGCGCTTTTGAGCTGGGCGTTCGGTTACTCTCTCTCTCACCTGCGCGAGCGGGGCATCCCCGACGACCGCGTGCTGCGAGCGGTGAGCATACTGGCTGAGGCTGCGGGGCCTTCGGGCATCTGCGGCGGGCAGATGCTGGACACCGACCCGGAGAGCCGCGGCGAAGAGCGGGATTTCGTATACCAAATTGCCTATTACAAGACCGCAGTGCTGATTCGCGCCGCGGTCGTCTCGGGCGCAATGCTAGGCGACATACCCGACTCTATGTTGAGGTGCTATTATGATTACGGCACGAACCTCGGCATAGCCTTCCAGATCGTGGACGATATCCTGGATGTGACGTCCACGCGCGAAGCCTTGGGCAAGACGCCGCGCAAAGACGACGCGCAGAACAAACGGACGTTCGTGTCGGCGTACGGGCTTGAGGAAGCAAAAGCGCTCGCCGTGCGCGAGTCGGAGAAGGCGGAGAGGGCGCTTGAGCCGCTCTTCCCCGAGGGCGACCTGCTGATCGATTTGGCGAGGTCTTTGGCCGATCGGACGAATTGAGGCGCTCCGCAAACTCTCAAGGAAAGGGGGATGAAACATGCCCGAAATAGAAAAAAACGGAACATTGCTGGATGCTGTCGGCAATTATAAAGGCTTGGCGGCTCTGGGTCCGGGTGAGGTCGAACGCCTCTGCGCGGAAATTCGCGAACTGATCATACGCGTGACGCTTAAAAACGGCGGACACCTGGGCGGTTCGCTGGGCGCGGTAGAGCTCTGCGTATCTCTGCTGCGTTCTTTCAATCCGGAAAGGGATAAGATCGTCTTCGACGTGGGGCATCAGACTTATGCCTATAAAATATTGACGGACAGGCTCGACCGTTTTCATACTCTGCGGCGAAAGGGCGGCGTCTCCGGCTTCCCGAGGCGGTCGGAGAGTTCTTATGACGTTTTTGACGTCGGGCACAGCAGTACATCGCTGTCCGCCGCGCTCGGCTTCGCCAAGGCGCGCGACATCCGAGGGCAGGGTCACGAGGTCGTCGCCGTGATCGGCGACGGCGCGCTACTCAACGGGCTGGCGTTCGAGGCGCTGAACAACATCGGCTCTTCGGACACCAAGCTTCTCATCGTGCTGAACGACAACAAAATGTCGATCAGCACACGCGTCGGAGGGCTGGCGGAGCATCTCGCGAGGCTCTCCGTCAGCACGCCCTACAGGCGAGTAAAGCAATTTCTCAAAGATCAGTGCCGCAATCTGCAAACAGGCAGGCAAGTACAAAAGCAACTCGACAACATCAAGACCAAGCTGAAGGCGCTGCTGTTGCCGACGAATATATTCGAGGCGATGGATATCAGCTACTGGGGTCCCTTTGACGGACATAACACGCGCGAGCTTGAGGCCATTTTCGAGCTGTCGAAGCAGTATCCCAAGCCCCTTTTGATTCACGTCGTGACACGAAAGGGTAAGGGATGCGCCGTTGCGGAAGCGCTGCCGCACATGTATCACGGCGTAGGCTCGGGCACAGTGCTCGGCAGCGATACCGGCGCGTCCGCGAAGCCGAATGACTGGAGCCAAGCGGTCTCGGACGCGCTGATCTCGCTGGCGTCCCGCGACGACCGCATTGTGAGCTGCACTGCGGCTATGGAAGAGGGTACGAGGCTCGGCGCGTTCCGCGAGCGGTTCCCAAAGAGGTATTTCGATGTCGGCATAGCCGAGGGGCATATGCTGACATACGCCGCCGGGCTTGCCGCGGGCGGACTGCGCCCCGCGGTCTGCGTCTACTCGACATTCCTGCAGCGCGCGATGGATCAACTGATTCACGATATCTGCATGCAGAAGCATCCCGTCCTCATCGCGGTGGATCGCGCGGGGCTGAACGGAGAGGACGGAGAGACGCACCAGGGTTTGCTCGATGTATCCTGGGGGCGCAGCATCCCCGGCCTGACAATAGGCGCGCCGCGCGATACAGTCGATCTCGGTTTCATGATGAACGAGTGGCTGGCGCGAAACGGGCCCGTAATGCTGCGCTATCCAAAGGGCAAGGCACCCGCCGCCGTCTGCCGCCCGAAGGGGGGCGAGGCTCCGGCACCGTGGGGCAAGGCGGAGATTCTGCGCGGCGGCAGGGAGCTGTGTCTCGCGGGCCTCGGCAGCACCGTATCCGTCATGCTTGAGGCTGCCGACGAGTGCAAACGGAGAGGTCTGGCGGATCCGTCGGTCGTTGACCTGCGCTTTGCCGCGCCGATCGATTGGGAGACGCTGGATGCGCTGCTTGACACTCACGCGCTGATGATCACGGCGGAGGACGGTTATCTGGACGGAGGCGCGGGAGAAGCGATCGCCGCGCGGGCCGCGTCGGCGGACTACGCTTGCCGCGTGGTGCGCGCGGGGGTGTTTGGCGCTTATATTCCGCACGCAACGCGAGCCGAGCAGTTAGAAGATCAGGGATTGACCGCGGGCGCGATTGTCAGGATGATCGAGGAGTTATATGCCAAAAAATACGGAGCATCGGGCGCGTTTGACACGGCTGCGTCTGGATAAGCTGCTGGTAGCCCGCGGTCTCGCGCCTTCGCGCGAGGCGGCGCGCGAGATGATAGAAGACGGCAGGGTCAGCGCGGGCGGCTTTGTGTTAAGCAAACCGGCGTCGTTGGTTTCCTCGGAGGCAGCGCTGGAGCTGACCGGCGAGGCGCCTGAGGAAAGCTGGGTCAGCCGCGGCGCTTATAAGCTCATCAAGGGGCTCGACGCGTGGGGCGTCGACCCCGCAGGACTGAGCTGCATAGACATCGGCGCGTCCACCGGAGGTTTCACACAGGTCCTGCTTCGGCGCGGCGCGGCGCGAGTCGCCGCGGTTGACGTCGGCTACGGACAGCTCGCCTGGGTTTTGCGCAACGACCCGAGGGTTCAGCTTCACGAGAGGACGAACGCCCGCACTCTTACGACCGAGATGATCGGCTGGAAGGGCGATTTATTGACCGTAGACGCTTCTTTTATCTCACTGCGCCTGTTGCTTCCCTCGCTTGAAAATCTCGTGCGCGGCGGAGGGCTGATTATCGCCTTGGTCAAGCCGCAGTTCGAGGTGGGGCGAGAGAAGATAGGACGGGGCGTCGTCCGCGATCCCGCGCTGCACCTCGAGGTTCTGGTCAAGCTGCGCGAATTTTTATACGAGCATACTGGCCTGCGCTTGAGGGGAGCGGACTTCTCGCCGATTCGCGGACCCGAGGGAAATATCGAATTTATTTTTTTGGCGGAAGCAGGCGCTCGCGCTTTGGATGGCGAAGACGAGGTGCGCGAAGCTTCGGATTTTGATAAACTCGTGCAAGAGGCCCATGAATTTCTCAAATTACACCAGCGGAGCGAACCCGATACCGAAAACTATTGAACCTGCTTATCGCGGCATTACTGGAGAAGCGCGAAAGGGGTGAACGATAATTGAGCAAAAAAGAGGAACGGTATTACCAACGCGCCGACTGGGCGGTTAGGATCTTCAAGTATTTGACGCAGTCCGGATTAACCGACAGCGAAGCGGAATTTACAGCGTACGGCAGAGAGTACACGTGGTATCTCGTGAAGAGCTTCAGCGATGTTTACGACAGGATTTGCAGAGAGGGCATGAATGGGCTGCATAAGCGAGTAGGGCTGGAAGCCTATTTGAAATAGCGCGGTATCGAATACAGAAAATCACCGGCGAAGGCGGTGTCATGAGTGAAGAAGGTATTTAAGTGGGCAATAAAGATATTTAAGTGGGTAATGATATGGTTCGGATTGATCATATTGGCAGGCACGTTGAAAAGGTACTACGGAGTGCCTGTGTCTGTGACGGAGGGAGTCGTCGTTTTCGTACTTATCGCTCGGTGGGCGCGGCGGCGGCGTGAACGCGAAGAGAAAGCGAGGACGGAGGCGGCAAAGCCGGAGGCATTGAGCGAAGATGGCGCGGGCGAAGCGTAAACGCCCCAACAGGAGCGAGGCGCTACGGGAGCAATGGAAAAACCCGGAATACAAGGCGCAGCAGCTCGCGGCGCTTAACAGGGACGGGCTGGAAATCGAGAGAATTCTTTCGGGCTTGACATTATTGGGGTGAGCGGATGAAAAAGATCACGATCGGTTTGTTCTTTATGAAAGACAAACCTCGCGGCATTGAGCTGGCGAAGCGAATCGTGGGGTGTGAGTATGAAGGCTTCGACGTGCTTTTCGCGCCCGGAGCCGGTGTTTTTGACGGCGACCTCGGGGCGCTTGGCGTGCCGCCGGAGAGGTTGGGGCGTCTTGAGGACGCCGCGGTCGCGCTCTCCATCGGGGGCGACGGCACGTTTTTGCGCGCGGCGCGGGCGGTCCGTGATCTGCGTGTGCCCATCTACGGCGTAAACGCGGGGCGGCTCGGCTTCTTGGCGCTTGGGCACGCGGACTCCGCGGAGCGCGATCTGCGGCGGATTTTGAACGGCGATTACGGCATCCTCTCGCGCATTCCCATCAAGGGCAGTCTGCTGCGCGGCGGGAAACCCTTCCTGGAGATGTACGCGCTCAACGAAATCACGGTGACAAAGGGGCCTTGCGCGCGTCCTATCGAGCTGGGCGTCTCCGTGGAGGAAGACACTATATATAATTTTCTCGCGGACGGCGTGATCGTATCGACGCCCACAGGTTCGACCGCCTACGCGCTCTCGGCGGGCGGCCCGATCGTACACCCGGACGTGAAATGTATCCTGATCGCCCCCATCTGCCCTCACTCTCTCTACTCGCGCCCCGTTATTCTCGGACAGGATGCGACAGTGTTCGTGGACGCGCACGGCGAAGAAGATGTTTTTCTCGCGGCGGACGGACAGCTGCACGTCTGTATGGAGGAGGGCGACCGCATCAGGGTTGCCCTCGACGTGATGAACGCGATTGACGTAATCACGCTGGATATGCACTCGTATTACGAAATTCTGCGCGACAAGCTCGGGTGGGGCAAGAACAACCTGGGCTCGCGGGGCGTCTCGGAATGATCGAAGAAATCCGCGTTCGTGGGATGGGAGGCATTCGCGAGGCGGCGCTCTCTTTCTCGGGGGATTTTATCGTCATCACCGGAGAGAGCGGGTCGGGCAAGAGCAGCCTTGTCCGCGCCTTCGAGTTTATCTCCGGCAGAAGGACGCAGGCCGCGTCCATCCACGCCGACTGCGACGAGGTGGTAGTCGAGGCGCTCTGGAGCGCGCGAGCCGCGGAAATCGCCGGCGTCGCGGACGACGCCCTCCTGACAAAGCGCGGGCTCACGCGCGCAGGCAAGGGACGCTCGAGCGTGGGCGGGGAGCTGGCGACGCTTGGGCAGATCGCGAACCTGTCGGCGCGCCTGATCGGCATCCAGAGCCAGTTCGCGCAGCTCGGCCTGCTGGACGCGGGCCGTCAGCTCGAGTTGGTCGACTCCTGCGGCGGCGCTGATTTAACGGAGGTCAAGACACGCCTCGGGGCGCTCTTCCCAGCGATGATCGCCGCCGAAAAGGAGATTATCTCCCTCCGCAAGCGCAGGGGCGAGCTGGAGACCGAGCTGGAAGGTGCCGAGGCGAGAGTACGCGCGATTCGCGTCCTCAAGCTGTACCCCGGCTGTGAGAAGGAATGGGGAGACGAGCTCGCCGCGGTCGAAAAACAGATCGAAGAGGCGGGACGCTGCGAGGAGCTCATGTTCAGGATGAACGGAGGCGACGGCGAGGCCGACATGCCGGACCAACTCGCCGCGCTCTTGCGCGAGCTGTATCGCGTCTCTCCCGAGCATTGCGCCAAAGAGTGGAACGAGCTGGGGGAGAGCGCGCTGAGGGACCTGCAGAGCCTTTTCGCCGCCGCGAAAAAAGAACTGAATCTTGTATCAAGAGACGAGCTGGAGGCGAGGTGTGAGGCGCTGGAAAAACGCGTCGGGGCGCTCCGCAAGCTCATGAGGGAGGCCCATGTCATCCGCGCTGAAGACCTCATGAGGGCGGCGGATGAGGCGGAGGAAAACATGCGCTGGCTTCGGGAGAGCAACGCGCTGCTCGAGCGGATGCAGGCAGATGCGTCCCGCCTTCGTTCGGAGGTAAGCAGCCTCGCCCGAACCCTGCGGGCGCGGAGAGAAAGCGCGGCGGAGCTGTTTCAGAGCCGCGTCGGCGAACACTTGAAGGATTTGGCGATGGAGGACATGGCGTTCTCCGTGCAGATACAGAAGCTGGACAAGGTTCGCGCCGGAGGGGCGGAGAGCGCGGCGTTCATGCTGACCGTCAAAGGCGCCTCGCCTAATCCCGTAGCGAAGGTGGCCTCAGGCGGCGAGCTGAGCCGCATTCTGATCGCGATTCAGGCGTCGCTCGACGCGTCGCGCCTGCCCGGCGTCCTGGTCTTCGACGAAGTCGAGGCGGGTTTGGGCGGGCGGACGGCACTCCTGGCCGGGAAGAAGCTGCAAGAACTCTCCCGCAGCTGCCGAACAATCCTGATCACGCACGAGGCGACCATCGCCGCGATGGCCGATCAGCACTTTGTCGTCAGGCGCAGCGGAGACGAGACCGCGGTCAGCGAAATTCGCGGAGAGGAGCGCGAGCGGGAGATCGCGAGGATGCTCGCCGGATCTCAGTCGCGCGAGGCGCTCGAACACGCCAGGTCTCTTCTCGGCGGCATGTGAAAATTTCATGTCGAAATAACCTAAAGATTGACGTAATGCAGCTTGCTGTTAATATATTCCGTGTGTTATAGACATCCGGGGGATAATAATTGAGGATGCTTCATTCATCTTAGCAAGGAGGAATGGATTACATGGGGACACGTAGGCCGGAGGATATTCGCACCATTGCGCTTGTTTCGCACGGAGGTGCCGGAAAGACGTCTCTGGCGGAGGCGCTTCTTTTCAACAGCGGCACAATCGGAAGGATGGGCAGGATCGAAGATAAAAACACCGTCTCCGATTTCGACAACGAGGAACAAAAGCGCCAGATTTCAATCAACACCTCCCTTTGCTCTTTTCAATATAAAGGCAAAACGCTTCATCTTCTTGATACTCCGGGATTTGCGGACTTCGTCGGCGAGCAGCGCAGCGCGATGCGCGTCGTCGACGCGGCGGTCGTAGTCATAAGCGGCACGGCGGGCGTTGAGGTTCAGACGCGCAAGGCTTGGGATTTCGCGGAAGAGTTCAATTCCTCGGTGATCTTCTTCGTCAGCCGTATGGACAAGGAAAACGCCAACTTTGAAAACGCTGTCTCCGACATCCGCGAGAACCTATCCAAAAACGCGCTGCCCCTGTACCTTCCTCTTGGCCGGGAGGCGAGCTTCAAGGGTGTCGTCAATGTCCTCACGGGCAGGGCTTATACATATAAAGGCGACGGTTCGAAGGATTTCACCGAGTCGGACGCGCCGGCGGACATGGCTGACGCTCTTTCGTCCGCGCGCGACGAGCTCGTTGAGCGAATCGTCGAGGCGGACGACGACCTGATGACGCGGTATCTGGACGGCGAAGAACTGACCGACGATGAGCTTGCCGCGGCGATGCGCAAGGCCGTGGTTGATAAAATTCTCTTCCCGATAATTCCCGGTTCGTCCGTTCCCAATATAGGCGTCACGCAGCTGCTTGACGCCATGGCGGACTGCTTCCCGTCTCCGTTCGACCGCCCGAAACGCAGCGCTCTCAAAGGCGAAGAGGAGATCGAAATAACGCCCGCGCCGGATGTCCCGTTGATGGCGCTCTGTTTCAAGGTCATGGTCGACCCCTACGTAGGCAAGCTTTCGTTCGTGCGCGTTATCGCCGGTTCTATCACGAGCGATCAGATGATCTACAACGTCAACAAGGGCGAGGAAGAGCGCATCAGCTCCTTCCGCATCATGCGGGGCAAAGAGAGCGCGGAGACCAAAGACATCACGGTCGGCGATATCGTTGCGATTCCCAAGCTCGACAGCACGGTGGTCGGAGACACGCTGAGCGTTAAGGGCAAGACCGCCTTCCTGCGCCCGATAAAGTTTCCCAAACCGGTTTACAGCGTCGCCGTCTTCCCGAAGAGCCGCGCGGACGAAGACAAACTCGGCAACGCCATCCACAAAATCCTGGAGGAGGACAAGACGCTCGACTTCTACAAGCACCCTGAGACGAACGACTCTATCCTCTCGGGTATGGGCGACATGCACATCGACATAGCCCTCTCGCGCATCAAGGAGCGCTACAAGGTCGAGCTGGAGACGCGCACGCCCAAGGTAGCCTATCGCGAGACGATCAAAAAGACCGCAAAGGCGCAGGGCAAATACAAGAAACAGACGGGCGGACGCGGCCAATACGGAGACGTGCATTTCGAGCTCTCGCCGCGCGAGAAGGGTTCCGGCGTGACCTTCGAAGACAGAGTCGTCGGCGGCGTCGTCCCCAAGAACTTCATCCCCGCCTCGGAGAAGGGGTTGCGCGAGGCCGCTTCTAAGGGCGTGCTCGCGGGCTATCCCGCTGTCGATTTCAATTGCGCGATCTTCGACGGCTCGTACCACGATGTCGACTCGTCCGAAATGGCGTTTAAGATCGCGGCTTCGATGGCGTTCAAGAAGGCGTTTCTCGAAGCGGCGCCGATTCTGATGGAACCGATCATGAGCTTGGCTGTGACTGTGCCGGAGGATTGCGTCGGCGACGTCATGGGCGACTTCAACAGTCGCAGGGGGCGCATAATGGGCATCGATCCGGAGGGCAAGCTCCAGGTGGTCAGGGCGCAGTGCCCGCAGTCGGAAATATTCCGCTACGCGATTATCCTCCGTTCGATGACCTCCGGACGCGGCACCTTCACGATGGAGCCTTCTCACTACGAGGAGGTCCCGAACGAAATCGCCAAGAAGATCATCGAGGCCGCCGAAAAAGAGCGCAAGGACGAAGAAGAGTAACTCTGATTTCCTATACCAACAACAAAGCCGGGTTTCGCGCGGAAGCGAGACCCGGCTTAAACTATGCGCGCTTTGTTACGCGAATACGCCCATTTTTTGGATAGTTTCCATGTCTTTGTCGCCGCGCCCGGAGAGATTGACGAGGATCGTCTTATCCGCGCCCAGCTCCGGCGCTATCCTGAATGCTCCGGCGAGCGCGTGCGAGCTCTCGAGCGCCGGGATTATGCCCTCCGTGCGGCAGAGGAGCTTGAAGGCCTCTAGCGCCTCATCGTCGCCCGCGCAGATGTATTCTCCCCGTCCGTTATCCTTCAAGGCGGAGTGCGCGGGGCCGACGGAGGGATAATCAAGCCCCGAGGCGATGGAGTACACCTCCGCGGCGTCGCCGTTGCCGTCGGTCAGGACGTAGCTCTTGTAGCCGTGCAGTACGCCCCGTTTGCCGAGCGTGATGCTGGCGGCGTGCTGTCCGTACTCGAGGCCTCTTCCCGACGGCTCGACGCCGATCAAACGGACGCCGCGGTCCTCGATGAACGCGGTGAATATGCCGATCGCGTTGCTGCCTCCGCCCACGCAGGCGACGACCGCGTCAGGCAGCGAGCCGACGCGCTCGAGCATCTGCGCGCGCGCCTCTTCGCCGATGATAGTCTGGAAATCCTGAACCATCGTGGGGTAGGGGTGCGGCCCGACGGCCGAGCCGATCAGGTAGAACAGCGAAGGGTCAATTATAAGCTGCGCCAGCGCCGCGTCAACCGCTTCTTTGAGCGTCTTCTGGCCGTCCTCGACAGAGACGACCCGCGCGCCCAGAGCTTTCATGCGCAGCACGTTCGGCGCTTGGCGAGCGACGTCGACCGCTCCCATGTAGATGTCGCACTCCATGCCCATCAGCGCCGCGACGGTGGCTGTCGCCACGCCGTGCATTCCCGCGCCGGTTTCGGCGATCAGTTTTTTCTTGTTCATGCGTCTTGCGACCAGCGCCTGTCCTATGCAGTTGTTGATCTTGTGCGCGCCCGTGTGGTTCAGGTCCTCGCGTTTGAGGAAGATGCGCGCGCCGCCGATAGCGCGCGTCAGGTTGGCGCACTCCGTCAGCGCCGACGGACGCCCGACGTACTCCTTCATCAGGCGCAGATACTCCTCGCGGAACGACGGATCTTTGCGGCTCTCCGTGTATACATCGGCGATCTCTTTCATCACTGGTGCCAGTTTCTCGGGGATATAGCTGCCTCCATACTCGCCGTAGTTGCCGTTGGTCGGGAACCCCGCCGTGTTTTTCTCTTCGAACGCGTTCATCTTCGTTTTCTCCATCATCTCAATCAGCCTCCTAAGCTATTTTTTTGATCAATATAAAAGAGGGGCCTATACGCTCGGCCCCTCTCGTCAGACATGACGCGAAATAAAAAAAGAGCCGGAAGGAATTTATACCCTCCCGGCTCGTGTTAACCTTACACAGCAAGCATCAGGCGGGCGGTTTTCAGGACCGCCACCACCAAAGAACGCTATGGGAAATTGTTGTATTTTGCGTGATCATAGCCATTTCCCTCCGTATTGCCTGATTGTGCGAGACAATACCATGAATCGCGGTAAAACGCAAGGGGTTCAAAGCGAAAGTCGCCGAGCGCCGCCATTTTCTATTTTTTCGTTGCCCACAACAAGGTTAAAGCCCGACTCCATCAGCCGATGCGATTCGCTGCCCATGGCTTTGGGCGTGGGCGCGCCCATGACGACGCCGATCAAACGATGGTTGTTCCTCGCGCCCGTCGCGACCAGATTGAAGCCCGAGGCGCGGATCCAGCCCGTCTTAAGTCCGTCTGCGTCAGGCATGGTCTTGAAGAGCGGATTCTTGTTGGTGGTCAGCGCGCCGTTGTGGGTAATTTGTCGTATGCCATGATAGCGCAATGCTTCGGGATGGTTTTTCAAGTAATATTTCCCCAGCGTCAGCATGTCTCTCGCGGTGGTGTGCTGCCCTTCCGCCGGAAGGCCGCTGGGGTTGCGGAAGGTCGTGTTCTTCATGCCGAGCTCGCGCGCTTTGAGATTCATGAGGCGCACGAACGCCGCGGACGAACCTGCCAGGTGTTCGGCCATTGCCACGGACGCGTCGTTGCCGGATGAGACCGCCACGCCCTGGATAATCCGCTCTAGCGTCACGCGTTCTCCGGCCGTGAGGTGCATACGGGAACCCTTTTGCTCCGCGGCAAGCTTGCTGACCCGCACTGTGTCGTTCAAACCCGCCTTGCCCGCCTTGACATGGTCGAGCGCGACATAGAGAGCCATGATCTTCGTCAGTGACGCGGGCGCGATCTTTGCGTCGGCGTTTTGGACGAACAAAATATGTCCGGAAGTCACATCCATTAAGATGGCGCTGCGAACGTTGAGCTTTGCGTCCGCCTGAGGCGCGAAAAATGCGAGCCAAGCGAGAGCGATAATAGTTGCTGCGGAACTTTGTTTTATACGAGACATTGACGATCCCCTTTCTGACTATAGATTATCAGGTTTTTAATAAAAACGCAAAAAGAAACCGCCTGAGGGTCGCGGTCCCGCGGGCGGCTTCGTTGAGAAGGATGGGAGGATTGGGAGAGTCGCTGATTAACGCTCTGCCAAATTTGTAAACTTGTTTGGTATTGCGAACAAATTTGTTGCCAAAAAAAAGCCCGATTTTCAATCCATATAAAGCCAGACTGCGGAGGCTTCGGCGACGCTGATCGACCGCTCGTCGCTGCCGACGAACGCGCTGAATACGTAACCGCGCGCGCCCTGTTCCTTTCGGATGCGCTCGACGCGCGCTCCGGGCAGGAAACCGAGGCCGTGTAAGCGTTTGCGCAGCTCATATTGCGCTGTCAGACGCGCGATTGTCCCGCTGCGGTTCTCTTCGGCCATGCACAGGGGTAGAGGCAGTTCCGTCGCGGAGTCGAGCTTTGCCTGTAAATCGCGCAGCCAGCCCTCGTTGCTGCGTTCCGCCTGCGTCAGCGCGTCCGTGAAGGCCGCCAGGCGCCGCTCGGTGTTTGCGTCGATCTCGTGCTCCATGACGCACGACACTTTCTGCGCGCGATCTCGCGAAAACCCGAGAATGCGGACGAAAAAATCGGTTAGAAACTCGTGCCTGCGATAGACGGCCAGCGCCTTCTGCCTGCCCTCATTTGTCAGCAACACGTCCCCATAACGCTCATGCTCCAGCAAATTCACCAACTTGAGCCTGTTGAGCGCGGCGGTGACAGTCGCCTTCGTGACGCCCAGGTTCTTGGCAATCTGTGTAACCGTAGCAATATCCCCGGTCATCTCAATCTCCAGAACTGCTTCCAGATAATCTTCAACTCTTGCCGTAAGCGCCATCGCATTTCACCAACCTCTAAACAGCCCGGCATTCGCCGATGTTTGAGCGATCTAACTGATTGAAAAGTTTACAACAATCCCTTACGCTTGTCAAGGGAGGGGTAGGTGCGTGCCAGGGCAGACGCATCAGATTGCGCCTAATAATTTGAGCAGGTATTCATCATTCCATCCTGCTCTTTTTCGTTTTCCTTTGATGCTGCCCTTCGTTTTCTTCTCCTGCTTAATCAGTGATTCCTTAGATATAACCCGATTAATCGTGTCATGAGACGGCATCCCGTTGGGCAAATCCGGGAACGTTCGGAAAAACTCTTCCTTGCATTTTGCAAATTCCTCAATGTCGTAAAAATCCTCAGAACCTCCTATTGCCGCACACAAAACAATCGTCAGGATATTCAGCAATGAGTGTTGCGTCTTCGCTTTGTCGCGCGGATCGCTGATCTTTATAAAATGCTTATGGATGCTTGTCTCAAAAGATGCCATAGTAATCACTCCAGGTTATATTAAGATAACCTGTTATAGAGCATACGAGCTTTTTACACAATACACCCACTCATATTTCGAACCTTCTCATGCGTCTGCCCTGACCCTACGCTCCAAGACCTTGCATTTCTCCGTCATCGGGTCATCGGGTTTTCTGCCTTCCGGGGTAAAATGATCTCGCCACCGATGCAACATACTAGGATGGATCCTCAATTCACGGGCTACGGCCGAGATACTCATGGAACTGTCGTAGCTCATTTTTACCGCCTTCCGCTTGAACTCTTCATCGTAGTATCCGCGCACTATTGCCATTTTCGCTCTCTGCCTCCTGTGGGCGACTGTGCTTATCGAACTCTCCGAAATTATAGCGTAGTCCCAT
>Ga0153940_1000117_pt1 | contig 49001 bp, 34 predicted proteins | sample TSNJ024MetaG_FD_104736 | JGI IMG/M metagenome (GOLD analysis project Ga0153940, IMG submission 104736) | Attine ant fungus gardens microbial communities from New Jersey, USA - TSNJ024 MetaG | ecosystem: Host-associated > Fungi > Mycelium > Unclassified | place: USA: New Jersey, Brendan T. Byrne... | reverse complement strand
TCCAAGTGTCATTCTGAGCGCAGCGAAGAATCTTATACACTAAAAGTTTACGAAATTCCAGAGGTGAGATTCTTCGCTTACGCTCAGAATGACAGTAATAATGCGGCTTCGGAGTTTCCGAACTTGCTCTTGGTATCTAAGGAGGTGACCAGGATATGAATAAATTAAATAAAACCGTGGCAGTTTATACGTTTCTTGCTGTGTTTGCGGTTGTTTTTACTAAGATATATGGGTTGTTCGGACATGGGGTGACTTCATTATGGATGAGTAAGATGTATCTGGTTTTGGTTGGCGGCGGAGCAGTAGTATTCTTAGCGATAAAGGGGTTAGCCGCTGATATTACGGAATGTGGAATGTTTCGGTTGTTTTATAACATTTATAATTCCGGAATTGCAATTATGGTAAATGGGATGCTGATAAAAGGTATTCTTGAGATAGCTGGGGCGACATCTGGGGTTGTAGTATGGTTTTTGTACATTGGAGTTGCTTTTATAATATGTGCGTTGATTGTATTGGGGTATATGATTTATGAAGTGAAATTTAGTTCAGAGGGGGGATGACACAAAATGTGTCTTGGGCAAGCCAACGGCCCAAGACACATTTTGTGTCATCTTCTCGGTCGGCGGGAGATGGTGGTTGTTTTACTTTTTGATTGCCTGGCTGGGGATTCTGTTTTATACTGGGAGTAATAGTTATTCGCCCATTACCTGGAAAACGACTTCGCGGTGTCGGTCGCGGGTGTCACATTCTATTAAGGTTAGATTTTGCCAAGGGCCGATGGTGATGTGCCCGTCGATGAAAGGGATAGTGATAAAGGGGGACAAGAGGGCTGCTTTGATGTGGCTGGAGCCGTTGTCGTCGTGCCATGTATCGTGGTGCTTGTAGTGGATGATGCGGCCGGTTTCATCGCGGTATGGGGAGAAGACGTCCATGGCTTCTTTTAGGTCTTTATTTACCATGCCGGGTTCGAATTCCAGGGTTGTCAGTCCGGCTACGCCGCCGGTGGTGAAACCGGTGATGGTTCCGGATGAGATGTTGTGTTTTTGACAAGCCTGGGTTACTGCGTTTTGAAAGTCATTTGTAATATCAATCATTCCCATGTGGGCTTTGGTGTGGTAATCTTTAATAATTGTATGTACTGCCATAAGGTACCTCCGGTATCATGTTTGGGGATATTATAGCATAATTTTTGTGAAAATGTGAAATATTTGTTTTAAGATGAATAAGAGTGGGTAATGAAAAGTTACTGGGCACGGAGTGAACAGTAACAATGAAAATTACTGTAATGTGAGGAGATAGATTGAGGATATGATGAAAAAACGGTTGCGGGATTTACGTGAGAAGATGAAGGCAGAGGGTATTGATGCATATCTGGTTTTTAGTGACGATTTTCATGGGTCGGAGTATGTGGGGGATTATTTTAAGTGCCGGGAGTTTATTACCGGGTTTTCAGGGTCAGCCGGGAGTGCGGTGATCATGCAGGATATGGCGGGGCTTTGGACGGATGGGCGGTATTTTCTGCAGGCTGAGAAGCAGTTGGATACAAACTGTTATAAGTTGTTTAAGATGGGAGAAGAAGGGGTTTCTTCTTTGGAAGGATTTTTGCAGGATGTATTGAAAGAGGGGCAGTGTGTTGGATTTGATGGGAGAACTGTCAGTGGGGCGTTTGTGGAAGGGCTTCAGGAGATGCTGGCAGGGAAAGGGATTTCTTTTTGGACGGAAGGTGATCTGGTTGGGCAGATCTGGGCGGATCGGCCGGCTATATCAAAGAAGCCGGTGATGGATTATGAGTTGTATAGTGGTATGATGCGGCAGGTGAAGCAGGCTGAGATCCGGACGATGATGGGAGCGCAGAATGCAGATGTGCTGTTGGTGTCAGCGCTTGATGATATAGCGTGGTTTACTGATATGCGGGGGAATGATGTGGAATATAGCCCGGTATTCCTGGCTTATGCGGTGGTGATGAAGGATTGGTGTATTGTATTTGGCTGGGAGGAGAGTTTTTCGCAAGAGATCAGGGGGATTTTGGCTAAGTTTAGGATTAAATTTATGCCTTATGATGGTATTTATGATTTTATTCATGAATTGCCGAAGTTAAATCTTTGGGTGGATAAGAAACGGACGAATTATGCATTGTTGAAATGTATTCCTGAGGATGTGAAAATTATTGATGGGGATAATCCGATCATGCTTCGAAAAGCGATCAAGAATGATATTGAAATCCGTAATGAGCGGCATGCCCATATTAAAGATGGGATTGCCATAACGAAGTTTTTATACTGGCTGTCACAAAATGTTGGCAATGGTGATGTTACGGAGATTTCTGCAGCTGAGAAGCTGGAGGCATTTCGGCGGGAGCAGGAGGATTATCAGGGCCCCAGTTTTGCACCCATATTTGCATATGGAGCTCATGGGGCGATCGTGCATTACAGTGCTGATGAAGAGAGTAATGCGGTGTTAGCAGGAAAAGGGCTGCTGCTGCTGGATACGGGCGGACATTATCTGGATGGAAGTACGGATGTTACCCGAACGGTTGCTGTTGGTGAAGTGACACAGCAGCAGAAATCCCATTATACAGCAGTATTAAAGGGGAATTTAAATCTTTCAGCGGCGAAGTTTCGGTATGGCTGCAGTGGAGTGAACCTGGATTATCTGGCGCGTCAGCCGCTTTGGGAGCAGGGGCTGGATTATAATCACGGAACCGGACATGGTGTAGGCTTTATGTTGAATGTACATGAAGGACCTAATAGTATTCGGTGGCAGGCCGGGAAGGACCGGGAGAATGTGGTTTTGGAGGCTGGAATGATCACTTCCAATGAGCCGGGATTTTATCTGGCGGGAGAGTATGGCATTCGGCTGGAGAACCTGATTCTTTGTAAGGAAGCTAAGAAGACGGAATACGGGCAGTTTATGGAGTTCGAGACTTTGACGATGGTTCCTTTTGATAGAAATTGTATTAATCCCAAGGAGATGAGTGTCAAGGAGCTTGCGTTGTTAAATGCATACCATCAAAGGGTATTTGAGGTATTAGAACCACATTTGCAGCCAGAAGAGAGATTGTGGCTTAAAGAAGCGACCGGACCACTTTCAATATTTTGATAAATGGTGTATAGTAGTAAGCGGAACATGATTTCACCGGAGGATTTGTAAATGAAATGTGAAAAAGTACAGGAAAGTGTTGATGCGTACATTAGACACACGCTGCCGGATAGGGAACAGCGGGAATTTATCGAACATGTCAAGCAGTGTGCGGAATGCTATAATGAGCTGGAGACATATTTTATTGTTGATCAGGCCATTCAGTATCTGGATGAGGAACGAGAACAATCCTATAATATTAAGCAATTATTGGATGAAGATTTGGATAAAAGATTGGTGAAATTAAAACATAAAAGCTTTGCCATCCGGGCCTTGATCATCATTGCGGTGGGACTGGGAGTGACGGCCGTAGCCGGACTGGGATGGTTTGCGATATAGTTCATGGATAAGGAGAGACCTATGGGTCAAAAAATTGTATTAGTTGACGGACACAGTATTTTAAACCGGGCGTTTTATGCACTGCCCCCTCTGACCAATTCAGAGGGGAAGCATACCAATGCGGTTTATGGTTTTTTAACAATGTTATTTAAAACATTGGAAGATGAACAACCGGAGTATCTGACGGTTGCTTTTGATTTACATGCACCCACTTTTCGTCATGAGATCTATGCGGAGTATAAGGGGACCCGGAAACCAATGCCTCAGGAGCTGAGGGAGCAGGTGCCTTTGATAAAAGAAGTACTAAAGGCAATGGGAATTCTTACGGTTGAAAAGGAAGGTTATGAAGCAGATGATCTTCTGGGCACTCTGGCGAAGAGAAGTGAGGGACAGGGATATACAGTAACGGTGCTGTCAGGAGACCGTGATCTGCTGCAGCTGGCCTCGGATGAGATTAAGATTCGGATTCCGAAGACCAAAGCAGGAAAGACCATTGTGGAAGAGTATAATACTGCTCAGGTACTTGAGACTTATCAAGTGACGCCCAAGCAGATAATTGATATGAAAGCTTTGATGGGTGATGCATCTGATAATATTCCGGGAATTCCGGGAGTCGGTGAGAAGACGGCATCGAAGATTATTGCTGAATATGGCAGTATTGAAAATGCTTATGCTCATGTAGATGACATTAAGCCAAATAAAGCGAAGGAGTCGCTGCGGGATAATTATGAACAGGCAGTATTAAGCAAGCGTCTGGCAGAAATCTGCGTGGATAGTCCGATTGACTATGACTGGGATAATGCCAGGCTTACGAATATATATACGCCGGAAGCGTATGGATATTTTCGGGAATTGGAATTTAAGAATCTGCTTTCGCGGTTTTCTTTAACGGATGAAGCCGGAAGTACTTCACAGGAGTTTTGTTGTGTTGAAGATCTTAGTGAAGCGGAGAATCTGTTTGCAGCAGCGGCTAAGGCGGCTAGAATTGGCCTTTATCCGGCAGCAGAGGCAGGCGAGCTGCTGGGTGTTGCTATTGCATATCAGCAGGAGCAGGCAGCTTACATTCCGGTAGGGGGATTTTTGACAGCGGGCTATCTCTGTGAAAAAATCAGGCATATCCTTACCAGGGACATAGAGGTCGCGGTATTGGATGTAAAAGCATTCTTAAAATATATAGAAGTTCCTTATCAGACCAATATAATGGATATCGGGATTGGAGCGTATCTGCTTAATCCGTTAAAGTCCGGTTACATGTATGATGATATTGCCAAAGAATTTTCAGGCATGATAGTTCCTTCCGCAGCAGAGCTGATCGGCAAGGGTGGTTTGCAAAAGGCAGAGCGGGAAAAACTGCTGTTATATGCCGGATATGGGGCATATGTGCCGTTTGCAGCGGCACCTGTCATACGTGAACAGTTGAGTGAAAAGGGAATGGATAACCTTTATCAGGAGATTGAGATGCCTTTGGTTTTTGCCCTGCATGATATGGAAAAGGCAGGGATCAGAGTCGAAGCAGAGGCATTAAAAGTATATGGAAGCCAGTTGGAAGTACGGATTCATGAGCTGGAGGCGGTTATCTATAAGCAGGCTGATGAGGAATTCAATATTAATTCGCCGAAACAACTGGGAGTGATCTTATTTGAAAAAATGGGATTGCCCGGTGGGAAGAAGACGAAAACCGGATATTCGACAGCGGCTGATGTATTAGAAAAGCTGGCTTCAAAGTACGCTATCGTTTCGGATATTCTGGAATACCGTCAGCTGGCAAAGCTAAAGTCTACTTATGCCGATGGATTGGCTAATTATATCCAGGAAGACGGCAGAATTCATTCGAACTTTAATCAGACCATTACAGCTACCGGAAGAATCAGCAGTACGGAACCCAATCTGCAGAATATCCCGGTGCGGATGGAATTGGGCCGGTTAATCCGTAAAGTATTCATCCCGGAGGATGGATATGTGTTTATCGATGCGGATTATTCTCAGATCGAGCTTCGTGTGCTGGCGCACTTTTCTCAGGATGAAAGGCTGATCCAGGCATATCAGGAGGCTAAGGATATTCATCGGATTACGGCTTCCCAGGTATTCCACACACCGTTTGATGAAGTCACAAGCCTGCAGCGAAGAAATGCCAAGGCGGTTAATTTTGGGATTGTATATGGTATCAGTTCTTTTGGGTTGAGCCAGGATCTGAGCATTAGCAGAAAAGAAGCTGCGGAATATATTGAAAAATATTTTAAAACATATCCAAAGATTAAAGAATTCCTGGATAAGACGGTGGAAGATGCCAAAAGGGATGGCTATGTGACCACTTTGTTCGGGCGCAGACGCCCGGTTCCGGAGCTAGCCTCCAGTAACTTTATGCAGCGCTCGTTTGGTGAACGAGTGGCAATGAATTCCCCGATTCAGGGAACCGCTGCGGATATTATTAAGATTGCCATGATACAAGTTAATCAGCGCTTAAAAGAGCAGGAGCTGCGTTCTCGGATTGTATTGCAGGTGCATGATGAACTATTGATTGAGGCTCATCAGGATGAAGTACGGCAGGTATCGGATATTTTACGTAATGAGATGCAAAAAGCGGCTGATTTAAGTGTTCCTTTGGAAGTGGATATGCATACTGGGGAGAACTGGTATGAAGCAAAGTGATAGTATGAGAATTATTGGAATTACCGGTGGTGTTGGTGCTGGTAAAAGTGAGGTTATGGATTATGTTGCATCACATTATGATGCGGCGGTTATAAAAGCCGATCAGGCAGGACATCTGCTGATGCAGCCGGGACAGGTCTGCTATCAGCCGGTAATTGAATTGCTGGGGCAGTGCATTATAGCGGATAACCGGGAACTTGACCGCAGTAAAATAGCTGCAATTGTCTATAATGACAAGGGACTGTTAAAACGTCTGAATGGAATCATCCATCCGGCGGTAAAAGCATATATATTACAGCAAATTAATCAGCACAAAGCATCGGGCAGGTCTTACTTCTTTATCGAAGCGGCATTGCTGCTGGAGGATCATTATGATCAGATCTGCGATGAAGTGTGGTATATCTATGCTCATCCTGACGTAAGGTGCAGGCGTCTGCAGGAGAGCCGCGGATATAGTAAGGAGAAGATTAATAAAATCATGTCAAACCAGTTGGCAGATGAAGTGTTTGCACAGCGGTGTGATGTGAAGATAGACAACAGCAATGAACGGGAAGATACTAAGAGACAAATAGATTTTAGGATGCAAAGGTTGAAAGAACAGTTTTAACCTTGGGTTTGTGAGTCAAAGAGACATGTGATTCACTGGGAGGCAAAGTATGAGATTGTGTAGTATTACCAGCGGCAGCAGCGGCAATTGCATTTTTGTGGGAAGTGATGCAGCCAGCCTTCTGATTGACGTGGGACTGAGCGGCAAGCGGATTGAGTTTGGATTAAATGAAATAGACCGGACCACGAAAGATATTGACGGCATTTTAATTACCCACGAACATTCTGACCACATCAAGGGGCTGGGTGTGGTAGCCAGGAGATATAAGATTCCCATTTATGCAACCCCAAATACCATAGGTGCAATTTTGACCAATGGCAGTATGGGAAAATTACCGGAGGGAATCTTCCGCGAAATCTGTGCAGATGCCCAATATACCATCGGAGATCTTAGTGTACAGCCATTCACCATATCTCATGATGCGGCAGAGCCGGTGGGGTATCGGATTGAAAATAATGGAAAAGCTGTTGCAATTGCAACGGATATGGGAAAGTATTCGGATTATACTATTGAAAAACTGTCGGGATTAGATGCATTACTGCTGGAATCAAACCATGATGTGAATATGCTGCAGGTAGGCAGTTATCCTTATTATCTGAAAAAGAGAATATTGAGCGACTGGGGACATCTGTCCAATGAATCGGCCGGGCAGCTATTGTGCCATCTGCTTCACGACAACATGAAAGCTATTCTGCTGGGGCATCTGAGCCAGGAGAATAATTATCCTGATCTGGCATATGAAGCGGTATGTGCTGAAGTGACCATGGGGGATAATCCTTATAAGGCAAAAGACTTTGACATTAAAGTGGCCCGCCGAAATGCGATATCAGGGCTGGTTGAAGTGTAGTTTACATAAGTAATGCGGGCAGCACTTTGTCTGACATTACGTGGAGTTATATTTAAGAGTACTCTCGGAAAATCAGCCACAAGGACGTATGCAGTATATTTCCGAGAGTGCTCATTTAAAAATCAGGAGGAAGAATCGATGCAGAAGACTATAATAACAGTAGTAGGACATGATACGGTTGGAATTATCGCTAAGGTATGTACGTATCTGGCCGAGAACAAAATCAACATCCTTGACATTTCCCAGACAATTGTAGACGGATATTTTAATATGATGATGATAGCAGATACCAGTGCAGCGCAGAAGGCAACCGGTGAAATAGCGAAGGACCTGGATGTCCTTGGAACTGAGGTGGGTGTAGTCATTCGCTGTCAGCATGAAGATATTTTTAATATGATGCACCGCATCTGAGCTATGATTCAAAAGAAGAGTTTGGGGTGTGAGCAGTAACAAAGAAGGGACAACATTTATGATTAATATATTTGAAGTAAATGAAACGAATAAGATGATTGAGCAGGCTAATCTGGATGTACGTACCATTACCATGGGAATCAGCCTGCTTGATTGCATTGACAGCAATCTGGAAGAAGTAAATAAAAAGGTATATGAGAAGATTACAAGGCTGGCAAAAGCTCTTGTAAAAACAGGAGATGAAATCTCCGCCCAATACGGGATACCGATTGTCAACAAACGAATTTCCATTACCCCCATGGCTCTGATCGGCGGAGCAGCATGCAAAAGCTCAGAAGATTTTGTTACCCTTGCACAGACTCTTGATCGGGCTACCAAGGAAGTTGGTGTGAACTTTATCGGTGGATATTCTGCACTTGTATCAAAAGGAATGACAAAAGCAGATAAACTGTTGATCCGTTCCATTCCCAAAGCGCTTTCTTGTACCGAACGTGTCTGCAGCTCAGTCAATCTGGGCTCTACCAAAACCGGAATTAATATGGATGCGGTACGTTTAATGGGAGAAACAATATTGGAAACTGCCCGTATGACTAAGGAACGTGATTCCTTTGGCTGTGCCAAACTGGTTATTTTCTGTAATGCTCCTGATGACAATCCATTCATGGCTGGAGCATTTCACGGTGTAACCGAAGAAGATGCTGTTATTAATGTGGGCGTCAGTGGACCGGGAGTTGTAAAAAAAGCACTGGAGCAGGTTCGTGGTGAAAGCTTTGAAGTGCTTTGTGAGACGATTAAGAAGACCTCTTTTAAAATTACCCGGGTAGGTCAGTTAGTTGCACAGGAAGCATCAAGAAGACTGGGGATTCCTTTCGGTATTATTGATCTATCATTAGCACCAACGCCCGCAATTGGAGACAGCGTAGCCGAGATTCTGGAGGAAATCGGTCTGGAGACTGTTGGTGCGCCAGGGACAACCGCCGCCTTGGCACTTCTCAATGACCAGGTAAAAAAGGGTGGTATCATGGCATCTTCCTATGTAGGCGGATTAAGTGGCGCATTCATTCCTGTCAGCGAAGATCAGGGGATGATCGATGCCGTTACAGCCGGTATCCTGACGCTGGAAAAGCTGGAAGCAATGACTTGTGTATGTTCCGTGGGCCTTGATATGATTGCGATTCCCGGCGATACAACAGCCTCAACAATGGCGGGATTAATTGCTGATGAAATGGCTATCGGCATGATCAATCAAAAGACTACCGCAGTCCGCATTATTCCGGTAATCGGAAAAGGAGTGGGAGAGATGGTGGAATTCGGCGGCCTGTTAGGATATGCGCCCATCATGCCGGTGAATAAGGCGAAATGCGATGCCTTTGTAAACCGTGCCGGTCGTATTCCCGCACCTGTTCATAGTTTCAAAAACTAATAGATTTGATTTTACAAAAAATAATTAGTACATTATTGGAAAGGGATGTCCTTGTTGGACATCCTTTTTTGGCTGCATAGCTTTAAACTAATATTTTATTAAGGTCTTGGAAAATTCATGTACAAAACCACGATCATATTTCATCGATGCGGTACTTTCATAGAGATTGGCAGCAAAAGGATCATAAATTTTCTCATTAACCTTTGTAATGAGAGGCAGCTTACTTCCGGCTTTTATGGCGGAAAGCAGAGGTGCTGCCGATTCCTGAAAGCCCAGTACCCGGATATGTGTAATCGGATCGGGCTGATGAATATTTAAGAGAATGTGAAGCAGTGCACGGTTAATGCGCGTTCTTGTCAGCTCCCTGGTCTTTAACAAATCTGCAAACTGAGAAAAGCTGCGGAATTCATTCAGATGATTACTGATTCGATTGGCCAGGCTTTCCGATACATCCATATAGTTTGTCAGGGATTCCGGGGTTTCACACATCAGCTTGTACTTTAAAAGCAGAGAAAAGTCATCCTCATTTAAGATTCCGGTTCTATCCAGGGTTTCTGCTAACACGCGAAAAGCACTTTTCGGCATATGCTGTTTTATGGCAAGAATATCCGTGGTATCTTCCAGTTTGCGGCGGATAGCCGTAGCCGAACTGACCCGGGCGGATAATTCTTCATCATGGTAATCATTTTCAATTCTTTGTATTGTAATCGGCTCAATTGTGCTTTGTAATTGCAGAAGCTTCTTACAGTATTCAAGCCCAAGAATATTATTAGGCGAAGCTAAGAAATCCTCCCACTTTGAATTTGGTTCCGCGCAGAGTGCTTTTTTCCTGGCGACAGGAAAGGAATCTCCTTTTTTTAAATACATTTTCAAAGCATCCTGATAGGATGGTGGTTCTTCAAGCAGAATTTTGGCTATTTCCAGAAAATAATCCAGAGTACCGTGCTCGCTGCCGAAGCAGCAGTAACGGATGATTCCAAGGGCATCCAGGATGTTGACTGCGCCGGCGGCAAAATATTCTGCGCTGCCGGTTGCATAGCCGACAGGCAGCTCAAGGACTAAATCTACTCCGGCGGCAAGGGCCATCTTAGCCCGGGCATGTTTGTCGATCATGGCCGGAACGCCGCGCTGAACATAATCGGGACTCATCACGGCAACGATGTAGTCTGCATCGGTGATGCGGCGTGCTTCTTCAATATGATATTTGTGCCCATTATGAAAGGGATTATATTCTGTGATAACACCGGTGACTTTCATGGAATTAACCTCCTGGATATGTTTTGACTGACGGACGCGGCCAAAGGGCATGGGATTACTTCCGTAAACGCGGCAACGCTCTGGCGGACTAACTGCTAACTGCGACTAAAGCGCTCCGGAGAGCCGTCGCGCTTAAGTCTCCATAAGCAGTGGATTCCGCCGCCGCTAAAACCGCCGCCAAATGTTTACGGAAGTAATCCCATGCCCTTTGGCCGCTGGTTTTTCAAGCGATTCACGAAAAAGAGGGTTCCTGCCAGCCCACACATTGTATTATTTCAACTTTTTAAAATTCACAAAATTTAATTATAACACTATTACACTACCAAAAGTATATCACGTTCCCGATAAAAGTAAATGAATACATTTATTTTTTCAAGGAATGCTAACAGTATAAGCCCACAGGGCACAGGCTGGCATTCGGGCAAAAATGAAAGGAATAAGAGGTAGAAAGTACTATGGAATCAATATGGAAAAAAACAGCAACGATTGCTCCCAGAGAGCCGCTGCAAGGGGAAATTCAAACTGAGGCGGCCGTTATCGGCGGTGGTATGGCAGGAGTGCTGATTGCGGCATTTCTTAACAAAGAAGGTATTGAAACGGTTATCCTGGAAGCTGACCGGATTGGTAGTGGTCAAACCGGTAATACAACTGCTAAAATTGCAATATCCCACCATGTGGGTTATGACAGTATGATAGAGAAATATGGTGATTCCTATGCACGGCAATATGCAAAAGCAAATCAGGAAGCAATCGAGGTATATGCGCAGATTATAAAGGAAAAGGAGTTGGCATGTGAATTTCGGCGGTGTCCTTCTTATCTATATACCCAGACGGATGCTGAGGTGATTGAAAAGGAGGCAGATGCGGCTTCCCGGGCAGGGATTTCGGTGGAATTGACAACTCAGACCGAGCTGCCGTTATCTGTTAAAAGAGCTCTTAGATTCGATGATCAGGCAACCTTTCATCCGCTTTTATTTCTTAAGGAAATTGCTGAAGGAATTACAATTTATGAAAAGACCAGAGTAGAAGATGTAAAAGGGAATGATATTTTTACCTCACAAGGGAAAGTAACAGCTAAGCATATCATCTTTGCCTGTCATTTTCCTTTTTTGAATATTCCGGGGTATTATTTTATGCGAATGCATCAGGAACGGAGCTATGTGATCGCTCTGGAAGGTGTTCCGCTAATGGATGGTATGTATTTGGGGATTGATCATAGCGGTCTCTCCTTCCGGCAGAGCGGTAATTATATGCTTCTGGGCGGCGGCGGACACCGCACCGGTGAGAATAAATATGGCGGAAGTTATGAATTTCTGCGGATCAAAGGTAAAGCCTTTTGGCCGCAGAGCAAAGAGGTGGCAGCCTGGTCAGCGCAGGACTGCATGACCTTGGATGGGATACCTTACATTGGGCGATACGCAGCTTCCGCTCCGGATTGGTATATTGCTACTGGTTTTGGGAAGTGGGGAATGACAAGTGCAATGGTTTCCGCCTTGCTCATCAGGGACTTGATTGTTGGCAAGGAAAGTCCTTATGAAGAAATATTTACGCCACAACGCTTTCATTTCTCGGAATCAGCGAAAAATATGGTGGATGAGGGTATGCATGCTGCCAAGGGGCTGGCTAAAACGGGAGAAATACGGTGTTGCCATATGGGCTGTCAGGTAGAATGGAATCCTGATGAACAAAGTTATGACTGCCCTTGTCATGGTTCAAGGTACAGCAAGGATGGAGAACTTTTAGACGGACCGGCGCAGGAAGGACTGAAATTATGAAAAATTTTCATGGGTGGAAGAAAAAGAACTCCTATTTTGAAGGTTGGTATTTGAAACATCAGAATAAAAAAAAGATGATTGCTTTTATACCGGCATATCATATCGATTGCGGGGGAAAGGCCAGTGCTTCCATACAGATCATTACTGAAAAAAGAACCTGGATGGTCACCTATCCGGCAGATCAGTTTTTAGTATCGCCGAATATGTTCTGGGTAAAAATAGGTAATAACTTATTTTCAGAAAAGGGGATTCGCATTGCAATTGAAGAAGAGGGGTTATCGATTAAAGGAACAATTCGTTATAAAAGATTTCGGCCCCCGGTATGGGATATTATGGGACCGTTTAAATTCATGCCATGTATGCAATGCAGCCATGGGGTGCTTAGCTTTTATCATGAGATATCCGGCGTATTGTGGATCAATGGTGAGAAAATAGATTTTTTAAATGGGAAAGGATACGTGGAGAAGGATTGGGGCAGGTCTTTCCCCGAAGAATATTCCTGGACTCAGTGCAATTGGGGCGGTAAACAGCCGGGATGTGTCATGGCAGCCACAGCAACAATACCTTTTGGCAGAAGATCATTCCAGGGTTGTATTGCCGCAGTAAGGATCAATGGAAAGGAATACCGCTTTGCCACCTATCTGGGTGCCAGGGTACAGTCCTGCGGCAAAAGGGAGATCATTATCAAACAGGGCTGTTATCAATTGAAGATATACCATCAGGGGAAAAAGGAATTTAGGCTGCAGGCACCGGACTGCGGAGATATGAAGAGAGTGGTTAATGAGAGTCCGGTCACTTGTGTAAAATACCAGCTATGGAAGAAAAATAAGATTCTATTTGAATATCGCAGCCGGGATGCATCCTTTGAGAAAGCTGATCCGTTACAAGTGTCATAAAAGCAGATTCCGGTTCATAAAATTTGATAAACGTTACGGACTAGTACGGCATTGCGTAAGAAGCAATGCTGTACTAATATAGGATTATCATGGCAGAAGAAAGAAACGTATCAACACAAAATCAGCGGGGGAAAAATGTCCTGGAAGAGGCAAAGCAAAAGACGCTGTTTGAGTCATTTCTGGAACAGTTAAATGATCCGCTGATCTTTATTTTGTTTATAGCAGCTGCAATTTCGATGCTTTTACGGGAATTTACGGATGCGGCTATTATAGTGACAGTAATTGTATTGAATGCAGTCGTGGGCGTTGTACAGGAAGGAAAAGCGCAAAAAGCCCTGGAAGCATTAAAGAAACTGACCAGTCCTCACGCACTAATTGAACGAAATGGTGAGCCGGTAGAGATACTTGCCCAAGATCTGATCGTTGGCGACACTGTCCTGCTGGATGCCGGCAGACAGGTACCGGCTGATCTGCAGTTGGTTGAAGCCAGCAATCTGAAGATTGAAGAAGCAGCCCTGACGGGTGAGTCGGTGCCGGCGGAAAAGGATACCAAAACAAATAACAAGGCATATATGTCCACCAATGTAACCTATGGAAGAGGAAAGGGTGTAGTAACAGCCATTGGCATGGATACGGAAATCGGGCGGATTGCCAACATGCTGAACAGCACAGAAACCGAAACCACACCACTGCAGAAGCGTTTGGCAGATTTGGGTAAGATATTGAGTGCTGTATCCATTTTTCTCTGTGCGGTCCTGTTCGGTATTGCAGTCTGGCAGAATCGTAATGTGATGGAAATGCTGGTTACAGCGATTTCGCTGGCAGTGGCAGCTGTGCCGGAAGGTCTTCCGGCCGTGGTAACGATTGTCCTGGCTTTTAGTGTATCCCGGATGGTAAAGGTCAATACTATTGTAAAACGGCTGCCCAGCGTTGAGACATTGGGCTGTGTCAATGTAGTTTGCTCAGACAAAACAGGAACCCTGACGCAGAATAAGATGACAGTAAAGACTTGCTACAGCAATGGCCGAATTGTTGCAGCGGATAAATTAGACCCACAGATGGATCGAATGTTATTAGAAGGTTTTGCGCTCTGTAATGACGGTGTGCTGACGGAATCTAATCGTATTGGCGACCCAACTGAGCTGGCGCTGCTAGATCTGGCGGAAGGCTACGGAATGAAACGCTCTGTTTTGGAACGGATCATGCCTAGAAAAGCAGAGCTGTCATTTGATTCAGAACGCAAGATGATGACTACCTTGCACGAAAAGTCAGGAAACTATATATCTTACACCAAAGGGGCAACCCAGATGATCATGAAGCGGTGCACCCATATTATGCTGGGAAAAGATATCCGGGTGCTGACGGATGCAAAGCGGAAAGAAATCGAGCAGGCGATGCAGAAATTATCTTCACAGGCGCTTCGACTGCTGGCTCTGGGAATGAAGCGGGATATCAGCAGCCCGACTGAAAATAATCTGATTTTTGTAGGGTTTGTGGGGATGATGGATCCGGTTCGGCCGGAAGCTGCAAAAGCAGTGCAGACATTTAAGGATGCCGGTGTAAAGACGATTATGATTACCGGCGACCGCATTGATACGGCATTTGCCATTGCTCAGGAACTGAATATTGCTTCGGATATAAAAGAATGCATGTCCGGAAGTGAAATTGAAACATTGTCTGACCGGGAGTTTACTAAGCAGCTGGAACATCGGCGGGTATTTGCTCAAGTATCGCCGGAACACAAAGTACGCATTGTGACCACTTTAAAACAGTCCGGAAAAATTGTTGCCATGACAGGGGATGGGGTCAATGATGCACCCTCGCTGAAAGCTGCTGATGTGGGAATTGCAATGGGGATGTCCGGAACCGATGTTGCTAAGAATGCAGCGGATATTGTCCTGACCGATGATAATTTCGCCACCATCGGAAAAGCCATTGCCCAGGGACGAAGTGTTTATGAAAATATCAAAAAAGCGATTCTGTTCCTGCTTTCCTCTAACTTAGGCGAAATCATAACCATGTTAGTGGCCATCTGTGTGGGGCTTAAGTCGCCTTTAAAGCCAGCCCATATTCTGTGGGTGAATTTGATCACTGATTCACTGCCGGCCCTTGCTTTAGGCATTGATATTACTAGTACCGGGGATTTTATGAAAAATAAGCCCCGCTCCAGGAATGAAAGCCTTTTTGCCGATGGTGGAGCAGGACTTACGCTTTTTTATGGTGTATTGATCGCATTCGTTACCCTTACTGCATTTTTGCAGCTGCCGCTGCATGTTCTGTCGGAAAACGGACTGCCCCTGAATCTGGCAAATATCCAGGGCGTTTTAGAAGATGCTCAGATGTTAAGCAGGGCACAGACGTATGCCTTTACGGTGTTAGGACTTTCAGAACTCTTCTATGCAGTTAGCATGCGCAGTGTGGAAACCTCTTTTTTCCGTATTGATCATTTATCTAATAAACTGATGTTATTTGCATTTTTTGTTGGTTTTGCTCTTCAGGCACTGGTTACCGAGGTGCCTTACTTTATTCAGTCTTTTGGAACCTGCCGTTTGTCGCTGCAGGAGTGGGTGATGCTGACTGTTCTGTCGGCCACGCCGCTGTTTGCCCACGAACTGCTGGTACTGAATACAACTCTTACCTCAAAGAAGCTTCATAACAGCAAGCAGTATCAGCAAAAATCCACTTACCCAGGAGAGGTTTGAACGGAAGCGGCCGGAAATGATGTAACCTAGTTTACGGCCGGAAAGAATAGCAGCCGCACCCAGGAACAGCGATATTATAAAGGCAGCAGGTATGTTGATGGCCATAACGCCGGCACCGATACCTGCTGCAATACTGTCAAGTGACAGTGCCATGCCAAGTGATACTGCTTCCGACGGGGAGAGCAGGTCATCCCCGTTTTTATTAGCACCATCTGCTTCTGTATGGTTGGAGCGGTCAAAGAGTTTTATTGAGCCTAATATAAATAGGATGAGAAAACTGATCACACAAGTTAGCGATGCCGGAATCAGACTTTGCAGAAAATTCCCGGCTAGCAGAGAAATGATCAGCATCAAGCTGGAAATCAAGGTAGTAATGGTTACCGACAATATTGGAATACGTGTCTTACTCACACCGTAGGCAAAACCGGTGGCAAAGGAATCAACGGATAATGCTGTTATCAGCAACAGCATTTCCAGAATTATTTCAAACATTAAAATCACCGTTAATAAAATGTCTTATTATACTATGCATAATTTTTCCGGTTGTGTCATATTGTCCTGCCCATGGACTTTCAATAATTGTATCTTAAAAAGTGCGTTAATTAATTAACTAAACTTGTGCATTAATTATAAACACGGTATAATTTCTTTTAACAGCTATGGAGATAATTGCCAAACAAAATTACCCTGCAGAGGGAAAACACTGTGAAAGGAGTTAAAGATAATGGGATTTATTGATGTAATTAAAGAAAGAGCAAGATCGAACAAAAAGACAATTGTACTTCCGGAGACAGAAGACCGCAGAACATATGAGGCGGCGGCTCAGATTTTAAAAGAAGATATTGCCAACATCGTATTAGTAGGAAGTGAAGAGGCAGTAAAAGAAGGCAGCGCAGGATTGGATTTAACGGGAGCAATTATTGTGGATCCAGTTACTTCTGATAAAACACCGGCATATGTAGACAAGCTTGTAGAACTGAGAAAAAGTAAAGGTATGACACCGGAACAGGCAAAAGAGATTCTGCTGAATCAGTACCTGTACTATGGCGTAATGATGGTTAAGATGGGGGATGCAGACGGAATGGTTTCCGGAGCAAGTCATTCTACAGCCGACACTTTAAGACCTTGCCTGCAAATCTTAAAAACAAAACCAGGAACAAAACTGGTTTCCGCATTTTTCTTAATGGTAGTTCCCGATTGTGAATATGGTGCAAATGGTACATTTGTATTTGCTGATTCCGGCCTGAACCAGAATCCAAATGCAGAAGAGCTGGCTGCTATCGCAGTATCTTCTGCAGAATCCTTCCGTGCTCTGGTAGGAGAAGAACCGATCGTAGCGATGCTTTCACACTCTACTATGGGAAGTGCAAAGCATGCGGACGTTGATAAAGTTGTAGAAGCTACCAGGATCGCTAAAGAATCGGCTCCGGATGTTAAACTGGACGGAGAATTCCAGCTGGATGCCGCAATTGTACCAAGTGTAGGTGCTTCTAAGGCACCGGGTAACCCGGTTGCCGGAAAAGCTAACGTATTAATCTACCCTGATCTAGATGCTGGTAATATCGGTTACAAACTTGCCCAAAGACTTGCCAAAGCAGAAGCTTACGGCCCGGTAACCCAGGGTATTGCAGCGCCGGTTAATGATTTATCCAGAGGATGCTCTGCTGAAGATATCGTAGGTGTTGTTGCAATTACTGCCGTACAGGCACAGGCACAGTAAGAGATTGAATGGTAACGTAGGAGTACATATAATGTTACAGTTCACACGGCAACTATTCCGCGAGGTGTTTCCGTGCATTATGCACGGAAATACCCTTCGGGTATACCACTATGGCCATTCGGCCAATAATAGGGAAATCCCGAGACATACGACGCGCGAAATTATGCAGTATGCATAATTTCTGTGCATCGCGAAGCGTGTTGCTGGTCACGGAGTGAACAGTAACCATATAATCAGGAGGAAATGACAATGAATGTATTAGTAATTAACTGTGGCAGTTCATCACTGAAGTTTCAGTTTATTAATTCCGATACGGAAGAGGTAATGGCAAAAGGACTTTGCGAAAGAATCGGCCTGGACGGAAGACTGGTATACCAGAAAGAAGGAGCAGACAAAGAGACAACTGAGGCAGATATGCCGACACACAAGCAGGCAATACAGATGGTGCTGGAGGCATTAATGAATCCTGCTACCGGTGTGATCAAGAGTCTTGATGAAGTAGATGCCGTCGGACACCGGGTGGTACATGGCGGTGAAAAATTTGCTTCTTCTGTTATCATCAATGATGAAGTAATGGCTGCAGTTGAAGAGTGCAACGACCTGGCACCACTTCATAACCCAGCAAACTTAATTGGTATCCGTGCCTGCCAGGAACTGATGCCAAAAGCGCCGATGGTTGCTGTATTTGATACTGCATTCCATCAGACGATGCCGGAAAAGGCTTACATCTATGGACTCCCATATGAGTACTATAGAAAATACAAAGTAAGAAGATACGGTTTCCATGGAACTTCCCACAGTTATGTATCACAGCATATGGCAGATTTCCTGAAGATGGATTATAACAATTCCAAGATGATCATATGTCACCTTGGCAATGGTGCTTCGATCAGTGCTGTTATGAATGGCACTTGTGTGGATACCAGTATGGGCCTGACACCACTGGAAGGGCTTGTGATGGGAACACGTTCGGGTGATATTGATCCGGCTATCATGGAATTTATCGCTAAGAAAGAAAATCTGGATATTGCAGGCGTGATGAATGTACTGAACAAGAAGTCTGGTGTGACGGGTGTGTCCGATGGATTGTCCAGCGATTTCCGTGATTTAGAAGAAGCGATGAACAGTGGTAATGAAAATGCAGCTCGTGCGATTGAAGTGTTCTGTTATCGTGTAGCGAAATATGTTGGTGCATATGCTGCGGCGATGAATGGTGTGGATGCAATTGCATTTACTGCTGGGATTGGCGAGAATGCAATTCTTGTTCGTTCGAAGGTTTGTGAATACCTGGGGTATCTGGGAGTTACTTTGGATCAGGAAGCGAATGCGAAGCGGGGAGTTGATGTGGTGATTTCTACATCGGATTCAAAAGTGAAAGTTTGTGTTATACCGACGGATGAAGAAATGAAAATTTGTAAAGAGACTGTTGCATTATTGTAATTATTTTGTGAGATGGTGGTATACTAGGGTTAGGTTAGAGCTTTCTGCTTAATGTGGAAGGCTCTTGCTTATTTGAAAGTTGGGATATTTCAATTTGTTGGCTGCCAGGACGCCACTGCGGGAAGATCGGTGCTTTACGCAGCAGCTGGGTTTTGGTAGTATATAAGTTTTGTGTGAATACCTCATTTATCTCATTTGCACATATCATTCTAAATTGCATGCCTGAATTGTAACAGTTTTGGTAGAATTTCGGACGATCTCGGAAGAAAAACATTGACAAAAAGAATCAAAATATGTATACTTTATAAAGTGTGATTAGGAGACTGTTATGCAGATTGATCTAACGAGTGTTTTATTACAGCAAGGAAAAATAGAAGATTTTAGTGGTACATTATCTTTTGCATCATTTGATACAAAGATGGGAACCTATAAGATTGTAGATATGACTCCTATGCATGTGACGGTTTATCATAGAGAGAACCAGATTGTAGAGGTTGAGGTATCAGGTCGGATAGCGGTTGAGATTCCCTGTTCGAGATGTCTGGAAGCTGTAATGACACCATTTGATTTTCATGTTCAGCAAGAACTGGATATGAAGATGAATGAAAATGAAAGAATGGAAGCGTTGGATGAGAGCGATTACATCGAGGGGAAAGTACTGGATGTAGACAAACTGATGTATAATGAGATTATAATCAGTTGGCCGCTGCGGGTATTGTGTCAGGATGACTGTAAAGGAATCTGTGCAAGCTGTGGTGCTAATCTGAATCTAACATCATGCGATTGTGATACTGCTTCTCTGGATCCCAGAATGGCAGCAATCAGTGATATATTTAGTAAGTTTAAGGAGGTGTAATAATGTCCATCTGTCCAAAGAATAAAACTTCAAAAGCCAGAAGAGATAAAAGAAGAGCAAACTGGAAAATGAGTGCTCCGAATTTAGTAAAATGCAGCAAATGTGGAGAATTAATGATGCCGCATAGAGTATGTAAGGCTTGTGGTTCTTATAACAAAAAAGAAATTATTGCTATGGATTAATTGGCAATAAGCGTTATAAACAAAGGACTTTCGGAATTTCTGAATGTCCTTTGTTTTTTTATTTACTCTTGGCAAAGCTTTAATGAAAAAAGGGTTATAAAGTTATATCCTGCAACATAAAGCCGATTTCAAGAATCATACGTGTATGCAGAGTTGAGAGATCCATTTGAAGAAGCTCACTTATTTTACGCAGTTTATAGTTGACGGAATTACGGTGCGTATATAGTACGGCGGCGGTTTCTTTTACACTTCCGTTATGTTTTAAGTAGCAGGAGAGAACGGCTGTTAAATCGGAATGATGCTCCTGATCATATTTGGTGAGAGGAAGTATGGTTTGTTCATAGTGATCGTCAAGAATTTCTTTATCATCAATGCCCATGAGAAGCTTATAAATCCCCATTTCCGTATAGTAAATCATATTGCGGTCGATTTTTCCTTTGACCTGCAGTTTTTGCACAGAAATAGCTTGTTTATAGCTTTTATAGAGACATCGTATGCTTTTTGTACATTTCCCGACACCATAGCAGATACTTTCTTTTAAGCAGATGATTCTGGAAATGAATTTTTTAATCTCGTCCATTGTCTGATGAAGCATGTTTTCATCATAATTGGCAAATACCAGAAGAATACTGCCTTCATAGAGAAAAGAAATACAATTTTTAAAGTGGTGGCATATAAAATTGGAAATGGCCTGATGCATTTTATTCAGACGGTACTCCATATTTTGTTCTATTCCCTGTACAGTCAATACAGCGGCGCAATAAGTCCAGTCGGCCTGCAGATCATTCTTTAGGAGTGGAGTCATATAGAGCTCATCCTGTTTTGGGAAGAAGATCGCGTTTTTAAAGGCCGAAGTAAGTTCAAGTTCCTTTTGGTCGGATTTTGTAATAGAAAAAGAAAAAATACGTATCATTTCTGCCAGATGAATTCTCCAGGGAACAGTAAAAACAGGAAAATCATGTTCATTACAATATGTAAGAACATCGGAATCTACAGCTTCTATAAAGGGGCCAATATTGACAACCAGACCCGAAGCATTGTATTTATGCAGCCTTTTTGCCAGTCCCAGAAGCGTAGTGCCTGTATTTAGCCCAATTCCTGTAGTAAAAGCAATTTCCTTTCCTTCAAGAAAGTCACAGGCTTCAATTGTTTCTACCATATGCACCCAATGAACTAAATTTTCCAGCCCCTTTTCTCCGGCAAGCAGCCGGACATCCATGTGAGTTACCTGTGAAATCAGACGTTTTAATGACACAGCCATGTAATCAGCTCCTTTCAATAGGAAAAGCGCAAAGAGTATAAATCGCCTCTTTGCGCTTTAATTATTATAGGTTTCTTTTGTTTACTATAGCATGAAAAAGTAAAAGCTACAATATCCGGCGGACAGAAAACGGAAATTATTTGTGCTGCAGCACAAAATAATTTAGGCACGGGATTATTGAATGGAGGTGGGAGAATGAATACAATATGTCTATCAAATATGAAATAAAAAAGAAAGGGAGACACCAATGAATGGAGAAACAGTGAAAACATTATCATCAAAATATGTATTACAGTCATGGAGCAGGCAAAAAGATTTAAATCCAATACCGGTAAAAAAGGCAGAGGGCATCTATCTTTATGATTATAATGGGAAACGATATACAGACATGTCAGCACAGTTGGTAAATATGAATGTAGGGTTCGGAAATGAAGAAATTGCGGAAGCGATCAAGAAGCAGGCAGAAACGTATTGCTACATAAGCCCAAGTTATGCATCTGAAACAAGAGCCGAACTGGCGAAAATGATCGTAGAGCTGCTGCCGGATAGCTTTGGCAAGATATTTTTTACAAACGGGGGCACGGATGCAAATGAAAATGCCATTAAGATTGCAACGCAATATACCGGAAGAAAGAAAATATTCAGTCGTTACCGCAGTTATCACGGTTCATCCTTCGGGTCGGGAAATCTGACCGGTGAGCCGAGACGCTATCCGCTGGAACCGGGTATTCCGGGATTTATTAAATTTTTTGATCCGTATATATACAGAGAATCCATTACATTTGAATCTGAAGAGGCAGCAACAAAGTATTATCTGGTTAAGCTCAGGGAACAGATTATCTACGAGGGACCAGAGTATATTGCAGCTATTGTGCTGGAAACAGTCACCGGTTCAAATGGTATCATTATTCCCCCTAAGGGCTATCTGCCGGGAGTACGAAAGATCTGTGATGAGTTTGGAATTCTTATGATCTGTGATGAAGTTATGACAGGATGGGGAAGAACAGGGAAGATGTTCGCCTTTGAAAATTTTGATGTAGTACCGGATATCATTACTTTTGCAAAAGGAGTTACCTGCGGGTATGTACCACTGGGAGGTGTTGCAGTCAGCAAACGGATAGCTGATTATTTTGAAGAACATGTATTATCCTGCGGACTTACCTATAGTGGCCATCCGCTGGCATGTGCGGCAGGGGTAGCTTGTGTGGAATACTATAAGAAAATTAAGATATTGGAACATGTAAATGCGCTTGGCAAGGTATTGGCAGATGAGCTGGAACACTTGAAGGAGCATCATGCATGTGTGGGAGATGTACGGTATATAGGATTATTTTCATGTGTGGAGTTGGTTAAGAGCAAAGAAACAAAGGAGCCTCTGGTAGCATATGGGAAGGATCCGAAGGGTATCATGGGACAGATACTTGGTATGCTGAAGGATAAAGGATTTATGACCTATACACATGAAAATATGGTGTTTATCTGCCCACCGCTTATTATTACAGCGGAACAGCTGAAGGAGGAACTTGGTAAGCTGGATGAAGTGCTTGCGGAAACAGAGCGGAAATTTCTTTGAAAAGGGGAGGACAAAATGGCACATTTCACAATGCCGAAGCATGTTTTAACAGGAGAAAATGCTATTGAGGAAGCGGGAGCGTATTTTGAAAATTACGGAAAGAAGGCATTGATCGTATCGGGTAAGCATGTAGGGAAATCTCCGATGATGGATAGACTGGTGAAACTGCTGAAAGACAAAGGAATTATGTATACGGTCTTCGATGGAATTACAGGAGAGCCCACAGTTGTTATGATCGAAAAAGGAAAAAATCTTTTTATTGAGAATGATTGTGAATTTTGCATTGGAATCGGAGGGGGAAGTCCTCTTGATTCAGCGAAAGCCATAGTACTGATGTCTCACTATGAAGGACGGCTGCAGGATTTCATAGGAAAAGAAATCGTGCAAAATATTCCTCCGGTGATCGCAATTCCGACAACGTCCGGAACCGGATCTGAGGTAACGAAGTTTACAGTGATCACAGATGAGAGCATAGGTATAAAAATGTTGCTGACAGGGGAGGTGCTGCTGCCGCAGCTGGCAGTAGTAGATCCGGATTTCAGTATGGATATGCCTAAATCAGTAACAGCAGCAACCGGACTGGATGCTCTGACACATGCGATAGAGGCTTACACATCTAAAAGGGCTTCTGCTATGACCGATGTCTTTGCTTTATCCGCAGTCAAGCGGATCATGAAAAATCTTCCGAGAGCATATAAGAATGGATATGACAAAATGGCAAGGCAAGAGATGTCTATGGCAGCGTTGGAAGCGGGAGTCTGCATCAATAATTCCAGTGTAACACTGGTACATGGTATGAGCCGTCCGGTTGGAGCACTTTTTCATGTACCGCATGGAATATCCAATGCTATGCTTTTAAAGGAATGCCTGCGGTTTGCTCTGGATGGTGCAGTTGACCGCTTTGCGAATCTTGCGTATGTGACAGGGGCAGCAAATGGGGATGATACTGCAGAGACAGCGGCAGAAAAGTTTCTAAATCAGATTGGAGAACTCTGCAGTTTCTGTAAAATTCCGATGTTGAAAGAATATGGCATTGATAAAGAGACATTTATGAAGAGTATTCCGAAGATGGCGGAAGATGCTATTGCATCAGGAAGTCCGGGAAATACAAGGAAACAGGTAAAGAAAGAGGATTGTGAAGAAATCTACTGGAAAGTTTATGAACAGACGCGGCAAGGAAGCTAAAATGTTTTTTGCCGCGTCTATATATTTATAGGGAGGATTTGTTATGAAAAAGAGACTGAAAAAGTGGATGGGTATTGCGGTAATATTTGTGCTGGTACTTACATTTAACGGATGCGAAAAGGCCGGAGAAATGAAAACGGACACAGAGACCGCATCTTCCGCTGCGTATGATAATTCGTACTGTGAAGACGGAGAACCGAGTGCAAAACTTAATGAGCTGCGTGAATCAGGCACATTGATCGTAGGATCTTCCGGTGACGCACCCTTTGCTTATATTGATCAAGACTCAGATGAATTTGTTGGAGTGGATGCAGAGATTATCAGGGAAGTGGGTAAACGTCTTGGGATTGAAAAAGTAGAGATGAAATTAGTTCCATTTTCCGAGCTGATCTTAAATGTCAATTCCGACAATATCGATATTATTTGTGATTGCATGTATCTGAGAGAAGACCGCGCGGAGCAGATTTATTTTGGTGATATCTGGTATACCCAGGGAGGCGGTTTGATCGTGGCAGAATCAGGAGGTATAAATGGGATGGATGATTTTGATGCCGGTACTACTGTTGTAGGATATACGCCCGGAACCATCTGGCAGACAGCTGTGGATAAGTGGCTGGCGGAAGGTATGATCAAAGAGGCACGGGCAACAGGTGACCAATCCGAATCAATCGTGGCTTTGCAGAATGGAAAAATAGATGCGTTTCTGACAGATTCTACAGTTGGAGAAAATCTATTTGCAAACTTCTCGGATACAGTGCAGGGCTTGAAGATGGCCGAGAATTATGAAGACAGTCCGGAAACGATCGGACGCATCGCGCCGGGAGTTAATTTTAATAATATCGCCTTTATAAAGGAAGTGAATAATGTAGTAAAAGCACTCCGGGAAGAGGGCTTTATTGATAAGGTCTTTACAAGCTATAAGCTGGATCCCGCGCTGCATATGATAAGCAATGAGGAACGGACGCACGAGATGAATACCAGAAACGAATAAAAGATTTAGGAGGGATTCTTATGGCGCTATTGGAAATTAATAACCTACAAAAAAACTTTGGAGAGCTTCAGGTATTAAAAGAGATCAGTCTGAAAATAGAGGAGGGGGAAGTTCTCGTACTCATTGGTCCTTCGGGCTCAGGAAAAAGCACTTTTTTAAGATGCCTGAATTTATTAGAAATTCCAACAGGTGGAGAGATACTATATGATGAAACAAATATTCTGGTTCCTAAATTTAATAAAATGAAATACCGCCAGTCCGTAGGGATGTGTTTCCAGAGATTCAACTTGTTTGCAAATATGACCGTATTGGAAAATATCATCTATGCCCCGGTACATCTTTTGAAGATTCCCCGCAGTAAAGCAAAAAGTCATGCCTATGAATTACTGGAGAAGGTGGGGCTTTCCGATAAGGCAGAGGTATACCCACAAACACTTTCAGGAGGACAGCAGCAGCGTGTTGCTATAGCAAGAGCACTGGGAATGAATCCCAGAATGATGCTGTTTGATGAACCTACTTCAGCGCTGGATCCTGAACTGGTAGGAGAGGTGCTGGGTGTGATGCGGGAACTGGCAGATGAAGGAATGACTATGGTAGTCGTGACACATGAAATGGGCTTTGCAAGAGATGTGGCAGACCGTGTCATATTTATGGATGGCGGATATATTATTGAATCTGCCAGTCCGGAGGAAATGTTTAAAAATCCGAAGAATGAACGGACAAAGCTGTTCCTGTCACGTGTTTTGAAAGAATAGGTGAGGAGGTCTGTATATGAATGTATTACAAAATCTGAATTTCGCAAAAGCATTCGAAGAACTGCTGCCCAAATTACTGGGAGAAGCACTTCAGATTGTATTGATCGTTACCACAGTTGGCTTTCTCTTCGCAGTAATCATTGGATTTTTTCTGGCATTGGGAAGATTTACGAAAAGCAGGATATTAAGCCGACTGATCATAATGTTTCTTGAACTGATCCGAGGTACACCACTTTTGGTTCAGCTGGTTTATATCTACTATGTTGTTCCTCTTATAATCGAAATTATTGTCTCTATGATAACAGGAAGTGATTATAAAATGGTTATGTCGGCAACTGCGGCCGGAATTATAGGTCTTGCGATCAACTATGGAGCTTACTTGTCTGAAGTGATCCGGTCAGCAATACTGGCCATAGACAGCGGTCAGACAGAAGCAGCACTGGCACTTGGGTTTTCAGGGCATCAGGCAATGCTTAGAATCGTCATTCCGCAAGCCTTCAAAAACAGCATACCAGTGTTTGGTAACTATCTGGTTATGCTGGTAAAGGATACTTCATTGATGGCCTATATAACAGCACAGGAATTTCTTATGACGACGAAGGCTTATACGGCACAGACCTTTCTGACGATAGAGTCTTATACGATTCTGGCCGGTGTGTATCTTATCATATGTATTCCGTTATCGATTGGTATTAAATTTGCGGAACGGAAGCTGAGAGGAGGGATTGCATGAAACCTTATATTATTACTATTAGCAGAGAATTTGGATGTGGGGCCAGAATCATTGCCAAGAAACTGGCTGACAGGCTGATGCTGCCGTATTATGATCATGAGCTGGTTGAAATGGCAGCCAGAAAAGCCGGAGTACATATGGACTTGATGAAAGGAACAGATGAGATGATCAACAAGAAGCAGACAAAGCTTCTGAATGAATTTGTATTTGGTTCTTCGACGGATTTTTATTCGGATGCGGCGATCAAAGCACAGGTTGCGGTTATATGTGAGGTGGCAAATGCAGGGGAATCATGTATCTTGTTTGGCCGCTGTGCGGATTATATTCTCCGGGAATATCCGAATGTTATCAGCATATTCCTCTATGCACCGTTAAAGAGCCGGATTCAGCATATTGCATCAAGTTATGGTTTGCAGGACGAAGGTGTCGCAGAAAAGCTGATTCGGAAAGTAGATAAGCAACGGCACAATTATTACAAATATGTTACGGGAAGAAACAGAGGAGACCGGCTGGGCAAAGATATTCTTATTGATGTAAGCGCCTATGGCCAGGAGGGGAGCGTGGAGCTTATGTATGAAGCAATTCGCATTCGGTTTGGGCTTAGGAAATCAGATGGCGGAGGATTAGTATGAGTGAAATGGAAATCAGGATAACAGATGTATTTTATGACAAAAAAGAAATTATCGTAATGGATTAATTGCGGTGAGAAAGGCTTCCGGTTTGGAAGTCTTTTTTTAAATTGTTTCGTCTTTGCAAGCGCATAATCTATTATTACTCTCCTCTTTCGGAGATAATCCCATCAGAATAGATCAAAAAGTTATGGTTTCGTTCGGCTAATAAAAGAATTTAAAGGAAAGCTGTCAGAAATGAGGTCTTTTGGGCGTAGTTCGCGACAAAAAATATCTCTATAATAATAAAGTGAAGAATAGTGGTAATAGGGCGAACAGTACGGTGAAGCGTTACTGTTCAGTGTCACTATCCCGCGAGGTATTTTTTGTGAGTGAAGCAAAGCGGAAGTCACAGAAAATCTGTTAGAGCAGAGTCGGCATATCTGCCCTAAGGGATACTAACGAAAGAGAAAGAAGGAGTAGATTATGAAAAAATTAAACTCTGCGCATCATTTAAAAAGGATCAGAAGCTTTTTGGCATTGCTGCTGATTATGGGACTCATGCTGGAAACAGCGTCGGAGATGGTGCGCGCAGAAGGAAACAGCGATACACAAGTATCGGAATTTAAGGAGAAGGCTGCCGTATCGGACATTACCGGAAGCGGTGAGAAAGAGCCCCCGGCTGTTTCAGATACCACAGACAATGTCGGGGAGGATCCGCTGTCCAAGTCGGATACCGTCGGGGAGGATCCGCCATCCGATTCGGATACCGTCGGGGAGGGTATGCCATCCGATCCGGCTACCGTCGGAGAAGATACGTCATCCGAACCGGATGTCGTCGGAAGCGGCGAAGAGAAAGTGGATGTGATATATGATCCGCAGCCTGTTACGATGGAGGAAATCCGAGCAATAATAGAGGAATACGAGACGGCGTATCTGGAGATATTGGAGGCGGAGGGCTTTCTTGCGGCTCTGGAGGTACAAAAACCCCACTGGCAGTATGAGGTGGCACCGGTTCTGATGCCGGATGGGTACAACTGCCAGTTGGTGGATTGGGATGAGGATTTCGGCGCGGAATATTATACGTTTTTCCCTAATCCCGTGGCGCTGGCAGATCCCCCACCGACATATGCCGGGAATTATAAAGTTGCCCCGCCGGAAGGGTCTGATATTACGGATGTTTTTAATATTATCAGCGGCTATGTTGATTCCAATTATAATAATGTGGCGGTTATTACTGAGGATGCATCCAATAAATATGGGGCAATGTGGGCGAAGGAGCAATTAGATCTGTCCCTGCCCCTTCAAACGGAGATGTCTTTGCATTTGGGGCGTGCGGGCAATTACCAGAACACAAATATTGCCGATGGCATGACATTTACCATGCATAACGATTCCAAAGGACTGAATGCCATAGGCGGCCTTGGAGAAGGGCTCGGCGTGTACAAGGGAAGGAAATCGACCGGCGGCAGCAGCACTGTGGTGGACGGTACTTATTTAAGAAACTCACTGGTAATTGAGTTTGATACATACAAAAACAGTATCTTAGAGGACGCATTTGTTGACGACCCAGGTCCCGCGCATTGTGCTCTGCTCATACCCAGAGCGGATATTATATATTCCTACGATCACCTTAATGTTTCTTATTTTAACGCGGTACAGGACTGGATAAAATTTAAGGTCACGTGGACCCCCAGCTATACCGGCGGCGTCCTTGGTGGAACTCTGACGTATACTTTTAACGGTATTCCACAGTCATATACAATAGCCGACGTAAATTCGGTCTTTGGCGGAACAAAGGTCTATTGGGGCTTTACAGGTACCACCGGTGGATATACGTCGCTTCAGGCTGCTGCCATAACCAAATTGCCCGATCAGGAATATCATGTCGAGAAAATGGTTGAAAACGGCCTGGGAGAAGCTATAGATGATGGTATAGCCAAAGCGGGAGAGACTATCAATTATAAAATTCGAGTAGAATCGCCGGCGGCATTTGCATCAATGGGAGTGGGTCCTGTAATAGTTAAGGATCAGCTATCGGATTTTCTGGATCCGGAGACCATCAGTGATATTACGATGACCACCGGCACAAGCAGCGGTACAGTCGGAAGCAGCACGGTTTCTGATGAACAAGTTACTCTCTCGGGCTCAGCCTTGACTGTAAAAACGGGACATACTCTTGGAGATGTGGGGGATTGGCTTGAGATATCCTTTTCAGTAATGATCAAAGATAATGCTGCAGCAGGCAGTGTTATTGAAAATACCGCAGTTGCATCCGCGACAGGATTGGATGATCGGAATTCGAATACGACAAAAGTGACGGTCGCTTCTAACAAGATTGTGGATAGCGGCAGCGAGGCCGGTGTAGATGGTGCGGCAGTGAAAGCAGGCGATGAGATCACCTATCAGATTGGCTACATTAACCCGACCGGTAAGAAGGCGGATCTGACCATTACTGACAATCTGCCGGTGGGTGTGGAATATGTGTCCCATACCGGTGACGGCGGTACTTATGATGAGACAGGCAACAAGGTAGTCTGGAAAATAGACGGCGTGGCTGCTGATGGTATCGGTTATGTGACCCTGACTGTAAGAGTGACTGCGGAAGCGGTATCTACCATCAAGAATACCGCCAATCTATCTTGGGATACCGGCTCCGGCAATCCGGATACGGAAGACCCGGAAGTGACCAACCCGGTTGCTTCATGGAAGACCGTGGATAGCAGCAGTGAGGCCGGAGTAAACGGCACGTCAGTAAAAGAAGGCGATAAGATCACCTACCGGATCGGATATATTAATCCTACCGGCAAGACAGCAGACCTGACTATTACTGACAATCTGCCGGCGGGTGTGAAATATGTGTCCCATACCGGTGGCGGTACATACGACAAAACAGGCAACAAGGTGGTCTGGAAAATAGACGGTGTGGCTGCCGGCGGCACAGGTTATGTGACTCTGACTGTCAGGGTGACGGCGGAAGCAGAATCCATCATCAAGAACATCGCCAACCTGTCTTGGGATACCGGATCCGGGGATCCGGTTACGGAGGCCCCCGAAGTGACCAATCCGCTTGCATCCAAGAAGACCGTGGATAGCGGCAGCAAGGCCGGTGTAGACGGCGAAGCAGTGAAAGCGGGTGACGAGATCACCTACCGGATCAGCTACATTAATCCAACTAGTGAGACGGCGGATCTGACCATCACGGACAAATTGCCGGCGGGTGTGGAGTATATATCCCATACAGGCAGCGGAACGTATAATAAAACAGATAACAAGGTGGTCTGGAAAATAACCGGAGTGACTGCTGAGGGTACCGGTTATGTAACTCTGACTGTCAAGGTGACGGCGGAAGCGGGATCCACCATCAAGAACATCGCCAATATGTCCTGGGATACCGGATCCGGGGATCCGGTTACGGAAGACCCGGAAGTGACTAATCCGGTTGCATCCTGGAAGATCGTGGATGGCAGCAGCGAAGCCGGTGTAGACGGCGCGGCAGTAAAAGCAGGCGATGAGATCACCTACCGGATCGGATATGTTAACCCCACCGGTGAGACAGCGGATCTGACCATTACGGACAAATTACCGGCTGGTGTGGAATATGTATCCCATACAGGCGGCGGAATGTATAATAAGACAGACAACAAGGTGGTCTGGACAATAGACGGCGTGATTGCGGGCGGAACGGGTTATGTGACCTTGACCGTCAGAGTGACGGCGGAAGCGGGAGCGGCAATCAAGAACATTGCTAACCTGTCCTGGGATACCGGCTCCGGGAATCCGGAAACGGAAGATCCCGAAGTGACTAATCCGGTTGCATCTTGGAAGATCGTGGATGGCAGCAGTGAAGCCGGTGCAGACGGCGCGGCAGTGAAAGCAGGCGATGAGATCACCTACCGGATCGGGTACGTTAACCCCACCGGCAAGACAGCGGATCTGACCATTACGGATAAGCTGCCGGCAGGTGTGGAGTATGTGTCCCATACAGACGGCGGAACGTATAATAAGGCAGATAACAAGGTGGTCTGGAAAATAGATGGCGTTGCTGCCGAAGGTACCGGTTATGTGACCCTGACAGTTAGGGTGACGGAGAAAGCGGGAACGACCATTAAGAACATTGCCAATATGTCCTGGGATACCGGCTCCGGGGATCCGGATACGGAAGACCCGGAAGTGACTAATCCGGTTGTTTCCTGGAAGATTGTGGATAGCAGCAGCGAAGCCGGTGCAGACGGCGCGGCAGTGAAAGCAGGAGATGAGATCACCTACCGAATCGGATATGTTAACCCCACCGGTGAGACGGCGGATCTGACTATTACGGACAAATTGCCGACGGGTGTGGAATATGTATCCCATACAGGCGGCGGAACGTATAATAAGACAGACAACAAGGTGGTCTGGACAATAGACGGTGTGGCTGCCGACGGAACCGGTTATGTGACCCTGACCGTCAGGGTGACGGCGGGAACGGGAACGGTGATCAAGAACATTGGTAACCTGTCCTGGGATACCGGCTCCGGGGATCCGGATACGGAAGATCCGGAAGTGATTAATCCGGTTGCATCATGGAAACTCGTGGATGGCAGCAGCGAAGCCGGTGCAGACGGTGCAGCAGTGAAAGCAGGCGACGAGATCACCTACCGGATCGGGTATGTTAATCCTACCGGTAAGACAGCCGACCTGACCATTACGGATAAGCTGCCGGCAGGTGTGGAATATGTGTCCCATACAGACGGCGGAACGTATAATAAGACAGACAACAAAGTGGTCTGGACAATAGACGGTGTGATCGCGGGCGGAACCGGCTATGTGACTCTGACCGTCAGGGTGACGGCGGAAGCGGGAGCGGCTGTCAAGAACATTGCCAATCTGTCCTGGGATACCGGCTCCGGGAATCCGGAAACGGAAGACCCCGAAGTGACTAATCCGGTTGCATCTTGGAAGATCGTGGATGGCAGCAGTGAAGCCGGTGCAGACGGCGCAGCGGTGAAGGCAGGCGACGAGATCACCTATCGGATCGGATATGTTAACCCCACCGGCAGGACAGCGGATCTGACTATTACTGATGAGCTGCCGACAGGTATGGAATATATCTCCCATACAGGCGGTGGAACGTATAATAAGACAGACAATAAAGTGGTCTGGAAAATAGACGGCGTAGCTGCCGACGGAACCGGTTATGTGACCTTGACCGTCAAGGTGACAGCGGAAGCGGAATCCACCATCAAGAACATCGCCAACCTGTCCTGGGATACCGGCTCCGGGGATCCGGATACGGAAGACCCTGAAGTGACCAATCCGGTTGCATCATGGAAGATCGTTGATAGCGGAAGTGAGGCAGGTATGGATGGCGCGTCAGTGAAAGCAGGCGACGAGATCACCTACCGGATCGGATACGTTAACCCCACCGGCAAGACGGCGGATCTGACCATTACGGACAAATTGCCGGCAGGTGTGGAATATGTGTCTCATACAGACGGCGGAACGTATAATAAGGCAGATAACAAGGTAGTCTGGAAAATAGATGGCGTTGCTGCCGAAGGTACCGGTTATGTGACCCTGACCGTCAGGGTGACGGAGAAAGCGGGAACGGCCATTAAGAACATTGCCAACCTGTCCTGGGATACCGGCTCCGGGGATCCGGATACGGAAGACCCTGAAGTGACTAATCCGGTTGTATCCTGGAAGATCGTGGATAGCAGCAGCGAAGCCGGTGCAGACGGCGCGGCAGTGAAAGCAGGCGATGAGATCACCTACCGGATCGGGTATGTTAACCCCACCGGCAAGACAGCGGATCTGACCATTACGGATAAGCTGCCGTCAGGTGTGGAATATGTATCCCATACAGGCGGCGGAACGTATAATAAGACAGACAATAAGGTGGTCTGGGCAATAGACAGTGTGATCGCAGGCGGAACCGGCTATGTGACCCTGACCGTCAGGGTGACTGCGGAAGCGGGAGCGGCAATCAAGAACATTGCTAACCTGTCCTGGGATACCGGCTCCGGGAATCCGGAAACGGAAGACCCCGAAGTGACTAATCCGGTAGCATCCTGGAAGATCGTGGATGGCAGCAGCGAAGCCGGTGCAGACGGAGCAGCGGTGAAGGCAGGCGACGAGATCACCTATCGGATCGGATATGTTAACCCTACCGGCAAGACAGCGGATTTGACCATTACGGATAAGCTTCCGGCAGGTATGGAATATGTATCCCATACAGGCGGCGGAACGTATAATAAGACGGACAATAAGGTGGTCTGGAAAATTGACGGCGTAGCTGCCGACGGAACCGGTTATGTGACGCTGACCGTCAAGGTGACAGCGGAAGCGGAATCCACCATCAAGAATACCGCCCACCTGTCCTGGGATACCGGCTCTGGGGATCCGGAAACGGAAGACCCCGAAGTGACCAATCCGGTTGCATCATGGAAGATCGTGGATAGCAGCAGCGAAGCCGGTGTAGGCGGTGCAGCAGTGAAAGCAGGCGACGAGATCACCTACCGGATCGGGTATGTTAACCCCACCGGAAAGACAGCCGACCTGACCATTACAGATAAGCTGCCGACGGGTGTGGAGTATGTGTCCCATACAGGCGGCGGAGTGTATAGTGAGACAGACAATGAGGTGGTCTGGAAAATAGAAGACGTTGCTGCTGACGGAACCGGTTATGTGACTCTGACCGTCAGGGTGACGACAAAAGCGGGATCTACCATCAAGAATACCGCCAACCTGTCCTGGGATACCGGCTCCGGGGATCCGGAAACGGAAGATCCCGAAGTGACTAATCCGGTTGCATCCTGGAAGATCGTGGATGACAGCAGCGAAGCCGGTGCAGACGGTGCGGCAGTGAAAGCAGGAGATGAGATCACCTACCGGATAGGGTACGTTAACCCCACCGGAAAGACAGCCGACCTGACCATTACGGATAAGCTGCCGGCAGGTGTGGAGTATGTGTCCCATACAGGCGGCGGAGTGTATAATAAGACAGACAACAAGGTGGTCTGGGCAATAGACGGTGTGATTGCGGGCGGAACGGGTTATGTGACCTTGACAGTCAGAGTGACGGCGGAAGCGGGAGCGGCAATCAAGAACATTGCTAACCTGTCCTGGGATACCGGCTTCGGAGATCCGGAAACGGAAGACCCGGAAGTGACCAATCCGGTTGTTTCGTGGAAAATTGTGGATGGAAACAGTCAAACCGGTGTAGACGGCGCGGTAGTAAAAGCGGGCGATGAGATCACCTACCGGATTGGATATGTTAACCCCACCGGTGAGACGGCGGATCTGACCATTACGGACAAATTGCCGGAAGGTGTGAGGTATGTGTCCCATACAGGCGGCGGAACGTATAATAAGACAGACAACCAGGTGGTCTGGATAATAGAAGACGTTGCTGCCGACGGTACTGGTTATGTGACTCTGACCGTCAGGGTGACGACAAAAGCGGGATCCATCATCAAGAATACCGCCAACCTGTTCTGGGATACCGGCTCCGGAGATCCGGAAACGGAAGACCCGGAAGTAATCAATCCGATTGCATCATGGAAGCTGGTGGATGGCAGCAGCGAAGCCGGTGCAGACGATGCAGCAGTGAAAGCAGGGGATGAGATCACCTACCAGATCGGGTACGTTAATCCCACCGGAAAGACAGCGGATCTGACCATTACAGATAAGCTTCCGACGGGCGTGGAATATGTGTCCCATACAGGCGGAGGAGTGTATAATAAGACAGACAATAAGGTAGTCTGGAAAATAGACGATGTAGCTGCTGACGGAACCGATTATGTGACCTTGACCGTCAGGGTGACGGCGGAAGCGGGATCTACCATCAAGAATACCGCCAATCTGTCCTGGGATACCGGCTCCGGGGATCCGGTAACGGAAGACCCGGAAGTGACTAATCCGGTTGTTTCCTGGAAGATCGTGGATAGCAGTAGCGAAGCCGGTGCAGACGGCGCGGCAGTAAAAGCAGGCGATGAGATCACCTACCGGATCGGATACGTTAACCCCACCGGCAAGACAGCCGACCTGACCATTACGGATAAGCTGCCGGCGGGTGTGGAATATGTGTCCCATACAGGCGGCGGAACGTATGATAAGACAGACAACCAGGTAGTCTGGAAAATAGACGGCGTGATCGCGGGCGGAACGGGCTATGTGACCTTGACTGTCAGAGTGACGGCGGAAGCGGGAGCGGCGATCAAGAACATTGCCAATCTGTCCTGGGATACCGGCTCCGGGGATCCGATTACGGAAGACCCCGAAGTGACCAATCCGGTCGCATCTTGGAAGATCGTGGATAGCAGCAGCGAAACCGGTGCAGACGGCGCGGCAGTAAAAGCAGGAGATGAGATCACCTACCGGATCGGATATGTTAACCCCACCGGTGAGACGGCGGATCTGACTATTACGGACAAATTGCCGGAAGGTGTAGAGTATGTGTCCCATACAGGCGGCGGAACGTATAATAAGACAGACAACCAGGTGGTCTGGATAATAGAAGACGTTGCTGCCGATGGTACTGGTTATGTGACTCTGACCGTCAGGGTGACGACAAAAGCGGGATCCATCATCAAGAATACTGCCAACCTGTTCTGGGATACCGGCTCTGGGAATCCGGATACGGAAGACCCGGAAGTGACTAATCCGGTTGTATCCTGGAAGGTTGTGGATAGCAGCAGCGAAGCCGGTGCAGACGGTGCGGCAGTGAAAGCAGGAGATGAGATCACCTACCGGATAGGGTACGTTAACCTCACCGGAAAGACAGCCGACCTGACCATTACGGATAAGCTGCCGGCAGGTGTGGAGTATGTGTCCCATACAGGCGGAGGAGTGTATAATAAGACAGACAACAAGGTGGTCTGGACAATAGACGGCGTGATCGCGGGCGGAACGGGCTATGTGACTTTGACTGTCAGAGTGACGGCGGAAGCAGGAGCGGCTGTCAGGAACATTGCTAATCTGTCCTGGGATACCGGCTCCGGGGATCCGGTAACGGAAGACCCGGAAGTGACTAATCCGGTTGTATCCTGGAAGATTGTAGATAGCAGCAGCGAAGCCGGTGCAGACGGCGCGGCAGTAAAAGCAGGCGATGAGATCACCTACCGGATCGGATACGTTAATCCCACCGGCAAGACAGCGGACCTGACCATTACGGATAAGCTGCCGGAGGGTGTGGAATATGTGTCCCATACAGGCGGCGGAACGTATGATAAGACAGACAATCAGGTAGTCTGGACAATAGACGGCGTGATCGCGGGCGGAACGGGCTATGTGACCTTGACCGTCAAAGTGACGGCGGAAGCGGGAGCGGCGATCAAGAACATTGCCAATCTGTCCTGGGATACCGGCTCCGGGGATCCGGTTACGGAAGACCCCGAAGTGACCAATCCGGTCGCATCTTGGAAGATCGTGGATAGCAGCAGCGAAGCCGGTGCAGACGGCGCGGCAGTAAAAGCAGGAGATGAGATCACCTATCGGATCGGATATGTTAACCCTACCGGTGAGACAGCGGATCTGACCATTACGGATAAACTGCCGATGGGCGTGGAATATGTGTCCCATACAGGCGGCGGAACGTATAATAAGACAGATAACCAGGTGGTCTGGAAAATAGATGACGTTGCTGCCGACGGTACCGGTTATGTGACTCTGACTATCAGGGTGACGGCGGAAGCGGAATCCACCATTAGGAATACCGCCAACCTGTCCTGGGATACCGGCTCTGGGGATCCGGATACGGAAGATCCGGAAGTGACTAATCCGGTTGCATCCTGGAAAATAGTGGATGGCAGCAGCGAAGCCGGTGCAGACGGCGAGGCAGTGAAAGCAGGCGACGAGATCACCTACCGGATCGGGTACGTTAACCCCACCGGAAAGACAGCCGACCTGACCATTACGGACAAGCTGCCGGCTGGTGTGGAGTATGTATCCCATACAGGCGGAGGAACGTATAATAAGACAGACAACAAGGTGGTCTGGACAATAGACGATGTGATTGTGGGCGGAACGGGCTATGTGACCTTGACTGTCAAGGTCACCGCGGAGGCGGGAACGATCATTAAGAACATCGCCCATCTGACCTGGGATACCGGTTCCGGTAATCCGGAAACGGAAGACCCGGAAGTGACCAATCCGGTCGCATCCTGGAAGATTGTGGATGGCAGCAGTCAAACCGGTGTAGACGGCGGGTCAGTAAAAGCAGGCGATGAGATCACTTACCGGATCGGATACGTTAACCCCACCGGCAAGACAGCCAACTTGACCATTACAGATAAGCTGCCGACAGGTGTGGAATATGTATCCCATACAGGCCACGGTGCATACGACAAGACCGAAAATAAGGTGGTTTGGACAATAGACGGCGTTGCTGCTGATGGAACCGGCTATGTGACCCTGACCGTTAAGGTTACCGCGGAGGCGGGAACGATCATTAAGAACATCGCCAATCTGTCCTGGGATACCGGCTCCGGGGAACCGGAAACGGAAGACCCGGAAGTGACCAATCCGGTTGTTTCCTGGAAAATCGTAGACAGCAGCAGCGAAGCCGGTGCAGCCGGTGCAGCAGTGAAAGCAGGCGACGAGATCACCTATCGGATTGGATACGTTAACCCCACCGATAAGACGGCGGATCTGACCATTACGGACAAATTGCCGGCGGGTGTGGAATATGTGTCCCATACAGGCGGCGGAACGTATAATAAGACAGACAACAAGGTGGTCTGGACAATAAACGGCGTGATTGCGGGCGGAACGGGCTATGTGACCCTGACTGTCAGAGTGACGGCGGACGTGGGAGCGGCAATTAAGAACATTGCTAACCTGTCCTGGGATACCGGCTCCGGAAATCCGGAAACGGAAGACCCGGAAGTGACCAATCCGGTTGCATCCTGGAAGCTGGTGGATGGCAGCAGCGAAGCCGGTGTGGATGGCACAGCGGTGAAGGCAGGTGACGAGATCACCTATCGCATCGGATATGTTAACCCTACCGGAAAGACAGCGGATCTGACCATTACGGATAAGTTGCCGGCAGGTGTGGAATATGTGTCCCAAACAGGCGGCGGAACGTATAATAAGACGGACAATAAGGTGGTTTGGAAAATAGATGGTGTAGCTGCCGAAGGAACCGGTTATGTGACCCTGACCGTCAAGGTGACGGCGGAAGCGGAATCCACTATTAAGAACATTGCTAACCTGTCCTGGGATACCGGCTCCGGAAATCCGGAAACGGAAGACCCGGAAGTGACTAATCCGGTTGCCTCCTGGAAGCTGGTGGATAGCAGCAGCGAAGCTGGTGCAGACGGCGCGGCAGTGAAAGCAGGCGACGAGATCACCTACCGGATCGGATATGTTAACCCCACCGGCAAGACAGCAAATCTGACCATTACAGATAAGTTGCCGACAGGTGTAGAATATGTTTCCCATACCGATGGCGGCGCATACGATGAGACAGACAATAAAGTAGTCTGGAAAATAGACGATGTGGTTGCTGACGGAACCGGTTATGTGACCCTGACCGTCAGAGTTACTGCGGAAGCGGGAGCGGCAATCAAGAATATTGCTCACCTGTCCTGGGATACCGGCTCCGGAAATCCGGAAACGGAAGACCCGGAAGTGACCAATCCGGTTATTTCTTGGAAGATCGTGGATAGCAGCAGCGAAGCCGGTGCAGACGGTGCAGCAGTGAAAGCAGGCGACGAGATCACCTACCGGATTGGATATGTTAACCCCACCGGAAAGACAGCCGACCTGACCATTACAGATAAGCTGCCGGCAGGTGTAGAATATGTGTCCCAAACAGGCGGCGGTGCATACGACAAGACCGGAAATAAGATAGTCTGGACAATAGATGGTGTGGCTGCTGATGGTATCGGCTATGTGACCCTGACCGTCAGGGTGACGGCAGAAGCGGAATCCACCATCAGGAATACCGCCAACCTGTCCTGGGATACCGGCTCCGGAAATCCGGAAACGGAAGACCCGGAAGTAATCAATCCGGTTGCTTCCTGGAAGATCGTGGATACCGACAGCAAAGCCGGTGCAGACGGCGCAGCAGTGAAAGCAGGCGATGAGATCACCTACCGGATCGGGTACGTTAACCCCACCGGTAAGACAGCAAATCTGACCATTACGGATAAGCTGCCGATGGGTGTAGAATATATATCCCATACAGGCAGCGGCAGGTATGACAAGACAGACAACAAGGTGGTCTGGACAATAGACGGCGTGGCTGCCGACGGAACCGGTTATGTGACCCTGACCGTCAGGGTGACGGAGGAAGCGGGAACGGCCATCAAGAATATTGCCAACCTGTCCTGGGATACCGGCTCCGGCGATCCGGTTACGGAAGACCCTGAAGTGACCAATCCGGTTGCTTCCTGGAAAATCGTGGATAGCAGCAGTGAAACCGGTGTAGATGGTGCAACAGTAAAAGCAGGCGATGAGATTACCTATCGCATTGGATATGTTAATCCCACCGGCAAGACAGCGGATCTGACCATTACGGATAAGCTGCCCACAGGTGTGGAATATGTGTCCCATACCGATGGCGGCACGTATGATGAGAAAGGCAGCAAGGTGATCTGGAAAATAGACGGCGTGGCCGCTGACGGAACCGGTTATGTGACCCTGACCGTCAGGGTGACGACAGAAGCGGGAACGGCCATCAAGAACATCGCCAACCTGTCTTGGGATACCGGCTCCGGTGATCCGGTAACGGAAGACCCGGAAACCACGAATTTGCTTGCTTCCAGGAAGATTGTGGATGGCAGCAGCGAAGCCGGTGTAGGCGGTGCGGCAGTGAAAGCAGGCGATGAGATCACCTATCGCATTGGATACACTAACCCCACCGGCGAGACAGCGGATCTGACCATTACGGATAAGCTGCCGGCGGGTGTGGAATATGTGTCCCATACCGATGGCGGCACATATGATAAGACAGGCAACAAGGTGGTCTGGACAATAAGCGATGTGGTCGCTGACGGAACCGGTTATGTGACTCTGACCGTCAGGGTGACAGAGGAAGCGGAATCCACCATCAAGAACATCGCCAATCTGTCCTGGGATACCGGCTCCGGCGATCCGGTTACGGAAGATCCGGAAACCACCAATCCGCTTGTTTCCAGGAAGACTGTAGATAGCAGCAGCAAAGCCGGTGTAAACGGTGCAGCAGTAAGAGCAGGCGATGAGATTACCTACCGGATTGGATACACAAATCCCACCGGTGAGACAGCGGACCTGATCATTACGGATAAGCTCCCGACTGGCGTAGAATATGTATCTCATACCGAGGACGGCACGTATGATGAGTCAGACAACATGGTAGTCTGGACAATAGACGGTGTAGCTGCCGGCGGAACGGGCTATGTGACCTTGACCGTCAAGGTGACGGCGAAAGCGGGAAGATTCATCAAAAATATCGCTAATCTGTTCTGGTACACCGACTCCGGCGATCTGATCACGGAGAATCCCGAGGTGACCAATCCAGTTTCATCTGGTAAGGTTGCTGATGCCAATGATGGTGGAAAAGGAAAACCGGGCGGCGATGATAAGAAAGGATCAGCAGGTAACGATGGTAAGAAAGGAACAACGGGTAACGGTAACATCGGTAAAAAGGGTTATGGTTCAGCAAATGCTCCGAAGACAGGTGATACAAGCAATGCTGGCTTTTGGATTATCCTGTTGGGCGGGGCGGTGTGTCTGCTGTGGATAATTCGCAGAAGAAAGCAGCACAATAAAGAGTGCTGATAAACACCCAGTGAAAAAAGCCACTACATTACCATAGATTAATGTAATCAAAGAGGTCATGTATTCAATAGATTTGAAGACATGACCTCTACTGTGTACTCGGCAGAGGCACAATCTAATTTTCAAATGCTTAAAGGTTAATAAGGAAAAATCAAACAAAAAAATGTATTTGCGCCGTCAATTGACAGATATACAGCATAGAGAAAGGAAGGGATTTTTATATGGCAAAACGCGGTGAAAACATATATAAGAGAGGAGATGGACGGTGGGAAGGGCGGTATATCAAAGGACGCCGGCCCGATGGGAAACTAATCTACGGTTATGTGTATGCCAGAAAATACAGTGACTGTAAAGAGAAGCTTGACCAGGCCAAAGTAAGGCACCCGTATGTGCGGGATACGGTCAAGATATGCGGTACGGGAACGGTCGGTGACTTTCTTAAGTATTGGCTTTACAGTATCGCCAAGTCCCAGGTGAAGACTTCCACCTTCAGTAATTACACCGCCATAATGGAGAAATGGCTGCTGCCATTTTGCGGGAGCCGGAAGCTGTGTGAAATCGGAAAGGAGGATGTCCAGCGTTTTATCAGCAGCCTGTCGGGGCAGGGTCTGTCTCCGGGGACGGTGCGCAACATTTACAACGTCCTGCATAAGGCAATGAAAAAGGCAAAGGAATACGATTATATATCTGCAGATCCCTGTGAGGGCATCCGTCTGCCCAAAATGGAGAAGAAGGAGGTACGGCTGCTTACGCTAAAGGAACAGAAAGCATTGGAGCGGGCGGCCAAAGAGGATAAGAATGGGTTTGCCATACTCCTCGCCAGTTACACGGGTCTGCGTGTGGGGGAAATCTGCGGACTGACCTGGGAGGACGTGGATCTAAAGAACGGGATGCTTCATGTATCCAGGACTATCCGGCGGGTCCAGTGCCATGACCCGGAGACGGAGACCAGGACCGTATTAATCACGGGGAGTACAAAAAACGTCCGATCCAGGCGCACCATCCCGCTGCCGTCCTGCATCCTGGAGCTGTTTAGCGAGCACCAAAAAACTTCTGACGGGGAATACGTGTTTACCTGTCAGGGGCATCCGCTGGAGCCGCGCATCCTGCAGTACCGGTTTAAAGTCTTGTTAAAGAAAGCGGGACTTGCGGACATCAACTTCCATGCACTAAGACATACGTTTGCCACCCGGTGTATGGAGCTGTGCTTTGACATCAAGACATTGAGTGAGATCCTGGGTCATGCATCAGCGAAAATAACGCTGGATCGTTATGGGCACAGCCAGATGGAACATAAGCGCTCGGTCATGAATACGCTGGATGGGTTGTTCGTCCGCCCGGCAAAAAGGATATCGATCGCAAGGTGATCAAGCTGGGGAGTAGCAGGTAGTCGCAAAGATGGCGGGGGAGCTGTTGATTCCCCGCCATCTTTGTGTTGATTTTATACCGTCACACATTTCTTTTTTTGCGTTTCCTGCCGATCAGCACCATACACAGCGCTCCAAGGCTTGCAGCCATTAGCGCCAACCATGACCAGATTACACTGTCGTCTCCCGTTTTCGGTCTGCTGCCGGATGTCCCACTGCCGGATGTCCCACTGCCGGATGTCCCGCTGCCGGATGTCCTGTTGCCGGACGTACCGTTGCCAGACGTACCGTTGCTGTCTAGTTTGACGGTCAGCGTGGTTTCGGCAGTATCGTCTGTGAATTCTGCTTTCACGGTATACGTGCCGTTCGCCAGCGTTTTCAAGTACACCTCTTTCAGCGTGATGACCGTACTGCCCTCGGCAATGGTGTAGTTTTTAGAATTTACTTCCTCACCGTTTATCAGCAGCCTTACAAATTTGTCATACGGTCCGTTGGCTGTGCCGGTGAGATCGCCGGAGCCTGTGAACGTGCCGAAACCGGAAGTGAACTTATACTCGTTGGACAATGCGGCAATTGCAGTGTTTATCGCCTCTTTAGCCTCGTCTACTTCCGCCTGGGTGACATTCGCTTTCCCACGGATCTCCTGCCCTTCGGTCAGGGCGGTTTGCAGTGCGGTCCACGTGACGTCGGTGTAGGTGCCTTTTTCAAGCGCCTTACCCGTTATGATGGCGTTATCCAGCGCAGTAAAGTCAACTCTGATCAAGCTATTCTGGAAGTCATCTATAGCTTGCAACAACTCTTCTTTGGCCTTGTCAACCTGCTCCTGTGATGTGTTGGTGTCGTTTGCAACATCCCTGGCCGCGTCAATCGCGTCCTTGAGGTCACCCACGGCATCTTGCGGGTACTGTCCGTTACCGTTTCCAATATCGTCTGTTTGCAAGCCGTCGATCAAATCCTGCACCGCGTCGATCACGGTCTTAAGATCGGCGGTGTCGGCCAGCACTTTGATTTCAAAGGTCTCCGTTGCGGCGTTGTAATTGGCGGTTTCGTCCGCCTTCACGGTAATGGTCGCCGTACCGGTGCCCTTGATCACGAAGTTTTTATTTGTGTCGAAGTCTATAACCATTACATTACTGCTATAGAAAGAAATATTTGGATTTTCTATCGCCGCGTTGGAGTTCGGCGTGACGGTGAAGTCGTCCCCGTGGTTGATTTTAAGCAAATCCTGCAAGCCGGTCAGTGTTTGCTCAGCTTTTGCCACTGCCACTACACATATGGCCGAAGTTCCGGTGTAATTCGTGGTCGCCTCCGCCGTGACGGTAATGATTGCGGAACCCGCGCCCACAATTGCGACCTCTCCGGTATTTGAGTCTACTGTTACCACTGAGATATCGCTGCTTTCAAAGCAGAATGTCGGATTTTCAAGACCGGAGGGCGAGATGATAAAGTTCGGGTCATCATAGGTCACGTTGTAGTCTGATATCCCGGTAATCTGCTGTCCGCCGGACTGGTTCACGTTGACCGAGAACTGCGCCGTGGCAGCCTCGTAGTTTGCAGTTTCCGCCGCCGTCACAGTGATGACCGTGCTGCCAGCGCTCACAAACGTGATCGCGCCGGTGGCTGGGTCTACCGCCGCCACCGAGGGATTATCGCTCGTAAAGCTGAACATCGGGGTTTCATTCGCCTGGGGTATTACGGTAAAGGGCGGATCGCCGTAGGTTTTATTGACGGGGGGGATATCTGTGATGATATTCTCCGCTTTGTTAACTGTCAGCTTATACGTGGCTTCAGCGGCCTTATAACTGTCGGTCTCCTCTGCTTTGACGGTGATGTTGGTCTCGCCCGCACCAATTATGTTAATGGTGCCGTCCGATGCGATGGTTGCCACTGCCGTGTTATCGCTTTCAAAGGTAAAGGACGGGTTCTCCTGAGCGCTGGGTGTGATGGTAAAGGCCGCGTCGCCGTAAGTCATGATCATATCCGACAGACCGCTGATAGTCTGGTCGGCCTTATTCACCGTCAGCGTGAATGTGTGTGTTGCGGCAGGGTTTATGCCATTATCCGCCTTTATCTCAACGGGATATTGACCCGCGCCCAAACCCGCCGCGATATCAAGGGTTTTGTTCGTATCATTCCATGTGATCGCGTCGTTGCCCGATACCTTTTCCACGGTCGGTGTCGGATCGCCTGTGATGGTAAAAGCACTGGTAGATGTGGCGGAATAGCCAACGGTGAGCTCCTTGGATAAATCGCCTCCGGAAATAGCGGGAACAGTACCCACCGTCAATGAAATATAATCACAATTGCTGGCGTAGTCGCTTTCATAATCGCCGTTGATTTCCTCATTGAACAGTTTTATCGTATACGAGCCGACTGGCATATCTGATGGGATATTGATCGTCGCCATGCCGCTTTGCGCAGTGGCCAGCTTGCCATAGTACAGCATTGTATCGGCATTATCCAGAATGATGCAGGAAACGTATTTGTTCGCGGCTGTTTGCGCCCCCGTATACGGAATGCTCACACTCCCACCCTGGTTGGTGATCAGCTCACTGTGATCCGTTACATTTAAGCTTAAATTCCCATTATCCGTAATCGTAAATTTTATAGAATTTCCCGGCTGAGTCACTGCCGCAAGATCGGCGCCTACTGCGATCCATTTTTTACCTCCTACGGCGGAAGATGAAAATAAAATAGTGTCCAGCTTTAATTGTAGAGCGGGACGTACGGAGACAAATGAGTTTAAAGCGTCAATACTTCCAGCCAACGTGCCGTTAGGGTCCACGACTATGACGAGGTTATTCGCGGAACCTGGCGTCCGCAGCCACCAATTGTTCGAGAGTGCACGAACGCTTTGCGAAACCATAGTGGCTTCATCATAACTCAGCGGCCAAATGAAATGGCTGCCGCTTATAAAGATATCATCAAAGGTTCGACCGTTGACAATAGCTTTTTCGCGGTTGTCTGCAAAGAAAGCGCCATTGTACTCAGTCTCCAAAAAATACTTTAATCGGCTTGATTGGTACATATTAGGATACGTCATAAGTTCATCGCCAAAGGGAGCGGTACCAATACCCCCCTTTGACAAAAGTGTGATTGTGTTGGCGGAGCTTTTTACTCCATAGCCGTTGTATCCTATCACATACCATCCTCTGCCGCCAAAGCCCACGATGGTGGTATCTTCGGCAGCGGTTGTGCCTGTCCCTGTGGTGACTTCCTCCACGCTCTCCGCAAGCTCAATATCCCCTGCTCTGGCCGTTTGAGGCACTATGGGCAATATCCCTAACAATAGCGTCAGTGTCAGCAGATAGGATCCCAGTTTATACATTGTTCTTGTTTTCATGGTATTTCCTCCATTTCATATTTTCTTATCAATCATAATATGCCAAGTATTTCCCTGCGCAGTCAGTAGGCGTTTCTGTGCTTTGTATAGTCTCATTTTTTTCGCTCTTTCCAATTCAGGCAGAGAAGAAGCGTGACGGTTACGCCCAGTGAGAAAGCCAGCAGACCCACCAGCACATAGCCGCCTATGGCGGCGTCACCGGACATCGTGGTGCTGGCCTGCGCCGGAATCGGCGATCCGGGATCGGACATCAGATTCGGCAACGCAATCATGCACACAGCCAGCACGGTGCAGCTGACCAGCAGTGCGGCGGTTTGCAGTTTTTCTTTTTTCCGCTTTATCTGCGCTTTTATGAGTCCCGCCCTATGCAGCGCAGCGGTGGCAATTTCCCTGCTGTCCCACATGCATACACCTCCCTTCTTCTAAAATTGCGGCTTTGATTTTTCCTTCTATATTATTAGAGTATAATAATCGAGAAAACCCACGTGTTTTAAAAATTTTTTTTGCGAATAGGAAAAAGATCGGAATAAAGAAGCTCCTTGCGTAATGCAAGGAGCTTCAATTAAGATATTTCTTTAACACAATATTCATTTTGTCGTGAAGTCCGCCTTGCTCTGTGCTCGTATGGCCTCTTTCACAGTGTTCCTTTCAATCCTTAATTCTTAATTCTGCATACTTAATGACCATCATTACGGCCGCCGCCGCGAGGGTGGGCAACGCATAACCAGCCGCCAGCCAGAAGCCTTCCGCCGACACCAGCAGATTGTAAATGCCATGGAAGGTGGTCGCTGCGCACAGCGCCGCGAACGCGCCGGTGAAGGCTATCCGCTCCCGATTGTGGACAAGGACCAGCCCGTACCCCAAAATGGCGGCACAGACCGCATGCATGGCACCCGACGCGAAGCCGCGTACCAGCGCAACGAAAAATTCGGATGCCCCATTTTGCAGGATATAGCTGCTGTTCTCCAGTGTGGCGAAGCCGAGACCCACGGCAAGGGCGACAGTGATGATGTTCGTTCGCTTTGGACGGAGCACCGCCACATAGAAAAATACTGACATCGCCTTCATAATTTCCTCACATACCGGCGTGAGCCGGATCATAGACTCGGCGGCGGTCATGCTGTAATACCAACTCTTGGCCGCTGCCACGATAAAACTGCTCACGTAGCCTGACAGTAAGCAGGACAGGAGACCGATTATGAAAAAGCCGATGAAGCGCCGGATTTCGCCTCTGATGAGAAAAAGTGCGATCACAAGCGGTGCGGCAAGGCACACAAATATGTTTTCCGTATAGGTCACGCCGCCACCCCCTTTTTCGCTGCGCGTAACATCAGCAGGACGGTAAAGCTCATCATAAAGTCAAATACCATGAAGGGTATATCAAAGCCAAATGACGAGGTGAGGAACATCATGTTTTCCGCAAAGAGAAAGAGCAGTACCGTTCTATGATACCCGCGTATAGATGGTGCGCTTTTTTTGCTTGTCAGGAACAGAAGAAGGGTGTAATAGGCGAGAAAGGCGAGAGGGATGCTAAACAGCGCATTGATGACGGGATTCCCGGCCAGACACACATTAGCGAGATATAATAGTATGACCACCACGGGAGCAATGAACGAAATGCGCCGGTAAGGCTTTGCGCTCCGCTTATCGGCTTCTGTCCATTCACCCGTCAATCCCAGGCCGATGGAAAGCAGGAAGCAGTAGGAGCCGATATAGGAAACGCCGGCGGCAGAAATTCCCGGTGCATAATCATTAAGGATCAGCAGGTACAGCGTATAGAAAAGGTCGCCTAAAAAGTAACAAGCAAACGCACCGGTGAGCTGTTGATAAAACCACGCCCCAGGCCGCCGGATGGCGAGACATGCCGCCAATATCGTAGCGGCGGCCATGCAGCCAAGCTGTAAAAATTGGTTGATTAAGTCAATCGTTATGATCATCCTGTTCTCCTGACTGTGTATTCTTCAATACCTTAACACAGAAAAGCGTGACTGCAGCGCCCAGCGCGAACCCGATAATGCCGATCAGCATATAACCGCCTATAGCGGCTTCGCCAAACAGCATCGCACCATGCGCTACCATCTCACCGTAGTCCACGGTATCCATGATAAGGGTAGGTATGGCAAATGACAACCCCACCACCAGCGCGAGGCAGGCGGCCACGGCGGCAATAGCATAGATTTTTCTTTTTCCGGACGCCCGCTCCTTCTTGATCATCTTGGCGCGGTGCAACGCCCTTTCGGCGATTTCCCTGCTGTCAAACATAGGTAAATCCCTCGCTTTCCAGTATCTTTTTCAGTGCAGCTTTCGCACGGTAGGCCAGACCCTCAATCTGCCGCTCTGATTTTTTCATGACCTGCCCGGCCTCCTTGTAGCTCATATCCTCAAAATAGAGAATATGCAAAACGGTGCGGTAGTCCGGTTTCAAATCCTGCATGGCGGCGTGGAGCGACCTCTCGTTTTCCTCCCGCTGCAAAAATGTCTCGGGCGTTTCCCCTTTGTCGACAACCGTTTCAATGACATCCTCAAAGGCGATATGCGCTTCGCGTCTCCGCATCCTGACATACCGCGCGGCAAGGTTTTTTCCTATTGCAAATATGTATGTCTTCAGTGAGGATCTTCCCTCAAAATTCCCGTATACGGCAAGCTGTGCGAAGGTTTCAATCACAAGGTGCTTGGCCTCGTGCAGATCATGGACCATGTCGGTGATAAACAGGGATAATTCATGCTCGTACAGACCGACCAGTTCCTCAAATGCCTTTTCGTCGCCGTTCAGAAAACGGCGATATAGTTCCTCGCCATTATCGTTTCCTTTTTCCCGGTCCACGCTTCACGCCTCCTCACATTTTAATGTAGAATTAAGAGTTAAGAACGATGAGTGTCTCAATCCATATGCAGCGATACCTGTTTCTGAAATAAATGTTTTTCTAACCATATTATATACGTATATTTGAAGAGTGTCAAACGGTGCTAACCTATAAAAATACTTCGATCTGTCGTAGTATTTTAAAGGGGTATTAAAGAGCCCAAATAGTGAAAGTCAATATATTTTTACAAAAAAATATCGCCATCTTCCAGAAATGACGAAAAAAATGATTGTAGAATCTTGTCGACCAATGTATGTTGGGATAATGATATCAGAATAATGTCTTATTGTCAATCGTGATATTCATCATTTTATCGTAAATATACCATTTAGT
>Ga0153940_1000116_pt1 | contig 49302 bp, 48 predicted proteins | sample TSNJ024MetaG_FD_104736 | JGI IMG/M metagenome (GOLD analysis project Ga0153940, IMG submission 104736) | Attine ant fungus gardens microbial communities from New Jersey, USA - TSNJ024 MetaG | ecosystem: Host-associated > Fungi > Mycelium > Unclassified | place: USA: New Jersey, Brendan T. Byrne... | reverse complement strand
TACTTTGTTGTTCCAGTTTACTAAAATATAGACATAATAAATATTTATCACCACCCAAGAAAGATTCTTCGCTCTGCTCAGAATGACAGCTGAAGGGTACCAATTATTTTTATCTACACCCATGGCTGAGACTGTAACATGAACTGTAACGAAGCTTTATAAAAATAAAAGCATATGCTATAATCAGTAGGAAAATGCCAGAAGGAGAGATGAGGAAGTGAAATCAAAAGTGATAATATGTGGGATATTAATAGGCATATTCCTTATAGTGCTGTTTCCCATCAAAATGGCATATCAGGATCAGTCACAAGGCAATTTGGCTGAAAGGCAGGAAACGGCATCAGGAAAAACGCCGGATGAAGCACCGGATGTGGCAATGACTAAAGAATCGGGTGAGACACCAATAAAAGTACCGGCAGATGAAGCGGCTGAAATACCGGAAGAAACAGCTGCATCAGTATCGGCAGAGTATATAATAGAAGAAATACAGACTGCCAAGGCCGGTACGATTTTTTTGAAAAAACAGTTGGAGGGGATTGGGGTGGAGCATTTGTTTTATAAGGAAGAGATTTCAGATGCGTTATTTGCGCGAATCTTAGGCAAGTCATTTAAGGAAGATTGTACGATACCCAGGGATACTCTGGTTTATCTACGGGTAATGCATATGGGATTTGATGGTGAAAATCATGTCGGGGAGCTGATAGTAAGCAACGAAGTGGCAGAAGACATACTGGCGATTTTTCAGGAGCTGTATAAGGCTGAATATCCAATTGAAAAAATGGTCTTGATCGATAAGTATGGAGCGGATGATGAAGCGTCTATGGCGGATAATAATTCTTCGGCGTTTAACTATCGAACCATTTCCCACAGCACCAAACTTTTAAGTCACAGCTATGGGAAAGCAGTTGATATTAATCCTTTGTATAATCCTTACGTAAAGACAGTGAATGGACAGCTTACCTGTCAACCGGCTAATGCTGAAACGTATATGGGCCGGGAAAAGGAATTTTCTTATAAAATAACGGCAGACGATCTGTGCTGCCGTTTGTTTAAAGAACATGGATTTACTTGGGGCGGAGATTGGGAAAAATCCAAAGATTATCAGCATTTTGAGAAATAGGTCTTAAGTACGGTTCAGCCATGCAAATTTTTTTATTTTAAATTGCATGGCTGAACTATAACATGTTTTTAAACAGAATTATTAAAACTTATTTCTTATTGCGTACGGTATCCAACATTACGGCCAAAATGATAACAGCTCCAATGACAATCTGTTGTATGTAAGACGATACACCAAGCAGATTTAACCCATTGCGTAAAACAGCAATGATCAGGGCTCCGATTAAGGTACCGGACAGTGTTCCTTCGCCACCCTTTTGACTGGTACCACCAATAACTGTTGCGGCAATTGCATCCATCTCATATTTGTCACCGGCAATCGGCTGCGCTGAATTGAGTCTTGATGTGAGCATAATGGCTGCAATTCCGGCTGTAAGGCCGCAGATTGTGTAAACCATCATAATATATTTATTGACATTGATACCTGTCAGCCGGGCAGCCTCACTGTTGCCGCCGATTGCATAGACGTACCGACCTGCCCTTGTATATCGCAATACGAATGCACTGACCAGAAAAGTTAAAAGCATAATTACGACGAGTACAGGGATGCCCAGGATACTGCCGTTTCCGATAAAGACAAAATTGCTGTTAAAACCGGAGATGGAACGTCCATCGGTTAGATACAACGCCAGACCTCGTAACATACTCATTGTGCCCAAAGTGCCAATGAAAGGTGGGAGTTTCGCAAGCGTCATCAACAGCCCGTTGATTAACCCACATGCTGCGCCCATGACACAACAGATCAATAAGGCCAGCAGAAGAGGAGCTCCGCGCTCCATAGCCATTCCCATCGTTACACCGGCTACTGCGACAATTGAACCTACTGAAAGATCGATGCCGCCGGTTAAGATAACAAATGTCATTCCATAGGCTACGGTAGCGTTAATTGCACATTGTAAAATTACATTGATCAAATTCGTTTTTGTCAAGAACACCGGTGAAACAATTGCCAAGATCAAACTGAGTAGTATTAAGCCAATGAGAACCATAATATTATTGGGGATACTATGGATATTGATTCTCTCCTTTTTCGTTCTTTGATTGTTTTCCACATTACCCTCCCGTTGCATATCGCATAATTTTTTCTTGGGTTACTTCTTGCTTTGACAATTCTCCCGTTATTTTACCTTCGCACATAACCACAATGCGGTCACTCATATTGATAAGCTCAGGCAGTTCGGATGAAATCATAATAACGCCCATGCCTTTCTTGACCAACTCAGTCATGATTTTATAGATTTCAACTTTGGCACCCACATCGATTCCGCGAGTTGGTTCGTCAAATATCATCACCTTTCCGTCGGCAAGAAGCCATTTGGCAATAACTACTTTTTGCTGATTTCCACCGCTTAGATATTTGACCTTTTGCCTTAAAGAGGGTGTCTTAATGCTTAGCTTATGAATATATTCCTGGCCAACGACAGACTCATTTTTTCGATTTATAAGTCCCAATTTTAAGGTGCTTTTCAAATTGGCGAGGGTAATATTATCACCTACATCCATACCTAAAACCAATCCATGGTGTTTTCGATCCTCCGGAAGCAAACATATCCCTTGCTGCAAAGCCGCCATCGGCGACTTTAGATTGATTGTGTTCCCTTCCAGGACAAACTCTCCCGTCTCCACTTGATCGGCCCCGATAATAGCACGGGCTAACTCAGTCCTGCCTGAGCCCATAAGACCACCGATCCCCAGGATCTCACCCGCACGGACATTCACAGAGCAACCCTTTATTTTATCTTTTGTGACAATGTTCCTGGCTTCAAATAATACCTCTCCAATCTGAACTTTTTCTTTCGGGAACATATCCTTTAATTGACGTCCAACCATCAAAGAGATCATCTCATCGACACTTTTTTCAGCAACCTGTACGGTGTCAATGAATTTACCATCGCGCATAATAGTCGCTCTATCGCCGATCTGCTTAATTTCTTCAAACCGGTGTGAAATGTAGACAATGCCAACGCCTTTTTCTTTCAGGTCTAACAGGATCCGGAATAAATCTTCAATCTCTTTATTTGTAAGCGAAGAAGTTGGCTCATCCATGATCAGAACTTTCACATCACGGCTAACGGATTTCGCAATTTCCACCATCTGGTTTTGTGCCACACTCAATGAATCCAACCTTGCTCTAACATCTAATTTCACACCCAAGTTGTCTAATACTTCTTGTGCATTCCGGTACAATGTTCTCCAGCTCAAAACGCCGTTTTTTTGTGGTTCCCGGCCCAGGAAAATATTTTCCGCTACTGTCATATGGGGAACCAGGTTCAATTCCTGATAAACAATGGCCACACCGGCATCAATTGCTTCTTTAGTATTGGTAAAACTGACTTCTTTTCCCTGTAAATAAACCGTGCCGGACTCTGGTTTATTTACACCTGACAGCACCTTTACCAGGGTTGACTTGCCGGCACCGTTTTCGCCCAATAATATATGTATTTCACCGGGTAAGAGTTCAAATGATACCTCATCCAGTGCACGGACACCAGGAAACAAAACGGTGATATCTTTCATTTCTATTATGGGTTTTTGCTCGATCAATCTTGATCCTCCTTTTTCCGAATATCGATACGGTATCCGATACAGTATCTTTTCAGCGAAGATACTGTATCGGCGTCTGCATTGATTCGGGGTTTACTGCAGATCGTCAATAGATAACATACCCACTTCCACCGGAATTTCTGTCTCAATACTATCACCGTTAATAACTGCAAGTGCCTTTTCTATCCCGGTTGCGCCCATGATATCGGGATATTGAGCAATACTGCCAAGCATTTTTCCATCCTGAATAGCTACTTTAGCCTCGTCCTGGGCATCAAAGCCAACTACTTTGATCTCATCAATCTTGCCGGCGTCTTCTATCGCTTTAATTGCTCCAAGAGCCATCAAGTCATTTGCGGCAAAAACACCTACGATGTCAGGATTGGCTTGCAGCATGTTCTGCATAACAGTATATCCTTGCTCCTGTTCCCAGTTGGCAGGCTGCGAAGCAACAATTTCAAGTACTCCCATTTCTTCTGCCTTATCTCGGAAACCACCCACACGGTTCTCGCTGCTTTCATGACCGCCAATTCCTTCCAAAACACCTACTTTGCTGCCGGCACCCAGTGCCTCAGCCAGTTCTTCGGCGGCAATTTCACCACCAAGATAGTTGTCGGAGCCAATAAAGGTCTCAACATGGGCATCTGCTTCAGTCATAGCGTCTGCATCAACCCTGGTATCCAAGATCAGCACTGGAATATTAGCCTCATTGGCTTTCTTGATTGCCGGAATCAGTTCTTTGGAGCCGCAAGGTACCAGACAGATGGCATCAACATTCTGTGCGATGAGATTTTCTACAATTTGTACCTGCTTCTCCACTTCGGTTTCTTTGTCCGGAGAAAGGCTGATCAATTCAACCCCTAGTTCCTTAGCTTTCTCCTTAGCGGCGTCATCCATGTAAATGAAAAAAGGGTTTGCCAGCGATTTCATCACAAGACCGATTTTGATATCAGATCCTTCCGGTGCCGTTGTATCCTCGGTTTCTTCTGAATCATCGGCCGATTTGGATTCTTCGCTATCAGTGGCAGTTGTCTCGGGCTCATCTTTGGTGTCCTGTGTACTGCCGCACGCCGTGAGCAACGTCAGAACCAAAATTGATGAAAGTAAGATGGATAAGATTCTCTTCATGATTGTTCCTCCTTTTTTTCTTTGTTTAGTCAAATCGGATCCTCGTGATCCGTTTTGCTTCTCGTAATCACCGTCTTTGCTTCGCTGTGATGCAGGGGACTTCCTTGCTGTTCGGTGTATGGGTGATTCTATAGAGTGACAGGTCTGCCTTCTCGAAAGGATTGTGTGACGGCATAGGCTGTTTCTATCGCCTTAACCCCATCTTCAGCAGTCACTCCCGGTTTTCTGCCCTCTTGAATACAGCTGATAAACTCTTGCATTTCAAGAAGATATGCTTCCTCAAAACGCTGCGGAAAATTTTCCACACATTCCACAACCGCACCATCCTTGTTGTAGAGCATTGCCTTATTTTTCTCTGGTATTGAACCAATACGGATATGTCCTTCGGTACCTATGATTTCTGTTTCAATATGGTATCCATGGGGAGCGATTCTGCTTGAATGTCCCATTCCCAAGCTTCCGTTGGCAAACCGGTAGATGACACAACCCGTTTCACAATCTCCAACATCTTGAAATTCCATATGTTTAACAGTGGTACCTGCGGCAAACACTTCCGTTACATCTGAACCAAGGAACCATCGCATCAGATCAATATCATGGCTGCCGCTATCAATGAAAATGCCTCCGCTGCTGGCCGAGTACCGAATACACCCTTCTACTACAGCTTCAGGATCAAGGCTGGTAGCTTTAACCAGATATGGAACGCCGATTTTACCTTCCTCTATCTTTTGCTTGGCATAAGCATAAGAAGGATCATAGCGGCGCATAAAACCGAGAAAGAATACCTTTTCAGGAAATTCAGCAATGGTCTTTTTGACCTGGCGGCATTCTTCGATACTAACGCCCAAAGGTTTATCAGAAAAAACATGCTTGCCGGCAAGAATTGCATCTGTAATCTGCCGGCAATGCTCTGTATTCGGTGTAACAATCGCAACAGCATCGATATCCGCCTGTTCCAGCATCTGCTTAAAGTCCCTATAAACCTCCGGTACTCCCAGTTCGTTCTTGGCATAGTCCAATTCAGCATCCACAACAGAACAAGCAGCCATTAATTGTGCACCGGGAATCTTAAATGCAATATTTCCGGCGTGTACCGCACCTAAGCGGCCTAAACCTGCGATTCCAACTTTGACTTTATTCATTGCTGCTTCTCCTATCTATCAGGGCGGATGATCACTTTTCCGCCATTTCGCTCTGCGGCCTTTTCTAATGCTTCAACAGCCTGATCAATGGAGTAATCGCCGGTAATATATTTCGTCGTATCAATACGATTGTTCGCCATCAATCGGATAACATTGCGAAACGTGTTCTTGCTGTCATGCCCAATGGAAGTAAAAAGATTCACGCTTTTCAGCTGCAATTCAGTATAATCCACTTTAGGGAAATAAGGCCCCATACCAACAAGAACAATTTTGCTCCCCACAGCAATGGATTTTACCATGTCATCGATCAGGATATGGGGAATCCCTGCAGCTTCTACCTGGAAGTCAGCACCGGCACCGCCGGTCACTTCTTTAACTTTTTGACTGATATCCACTTCTTTCGGGTTGAATACATAGTCCGCACCCGCTTTTTTTGCCAGCTCCTGCCGCTCTTTCAACACTTCAAAGCAGGTTACGGTAGCCGCACCGCCAGCACGGGCAAGAGTGATTGCGCCTAATCCGATCGGACCGCCGCCATACACCACCACATGAGCACCCGGATCAAATCCTCCCGCATTCCCATAAATCCCCTTGTAGGAAACTCCTGTCGGCTCAATCGTTGCCGCAGCTGCCCACAATTGATCTTCATCGGTATACGCTTTTTTCAAATCAGATACATCCCAGCAGTATTGGCTTTTAACCAGAGTATATTCCGCGATGGCACCAGGATATGTATTTCCCAATTCTTCCATATGCCGGCAGGCACAGGGAACACCAGCCTTGCAGCGATCGCATTCTCCGCACCACAGCATTTGCTCGGAAGCAACCCAATCACCGACTTCAAAATCACGGACTTCATCACCTTTTTCTACAATAATTCCGGCAAATTCATGCCCAATGGTATTGGGAAACTTTGTCCACGCCGGATATAGCATGTATCCGTCTTCGTCTGACTCACGGAAATGAATATCCGTACCGCAAATGCCGCAGGCTTTTACTTGGATCAAGACGTCACGTGCTCCCACTTTTGGAATTGCTATTTCCTGCAAAGTAATCTTCGGATTTTTATAAACCCCATTTGCACTTTTAGCCTTTTTATGATTTTTTTCATATTCCGTAAAAACATAATCAGGGCGGGGAGCGAATTCTGCATCACAAATCAGGGCCTTCATCGTTTTTTGTTCCATAACCACCATCCTTCCTGAATGTTTGCCAAACATTCTGTGTTTGTTTTGTTATATGAACAGTATATTCCTATAAATAGATGTTGTCAATGCACAAACATTACAGTTATATCTTGATTTAATTGGTCAATTTGACATATTACTAGTAATTGCTTATTATTTTCCGTACCGAACATTTAAAAAACAGAAAATCACAACTACACTCTATGCAAACTTAAAAAAAACATGTACAATATATGGTGGAAAAGCAATAACCGAAAAGCACATGACAATAAGAGTACACAAACACTTCTCTGAACAACTCCACAGCGTGTACTTTATCTTGAAAGAAGATAAGACTCCCAGGGGTTCTTGAACTTCTTTCAAGATAAATATTAGAAAATCAATTCTAGGAGAAGCGCATGACAATAAGAGAAATAGCCAAGAAAATTGGGGTTTCCCCTTCCACCGTTTCTTGTGTTTTGAACAATCGTCCAGGGGTAGGGGATCAGCGACGTGAATATATTTCAGAAATTCTGATTAAAAATGGATATGAAATCAAACCCGCTGCCACTGAGCAGCGGGGCAGCATACTTCTGGTACGCTATCGGAGCAGTGACCATCTGATGGATGCAAGCGATACTTTTTTCACTCGTATCGCCGAAGGAATAGAAGCCACCTGTCGGTCATTGGGGTACGCATTAAGCTTATCGATGGCTAACCATGAAACATTGCCCTCTGTTTTTTCAAACGCTGCCGCCAATAACACAAGCGGAATACTATTTTTGGGAAGTGAATATGAATTTTCCGATACCTCCATACTTAAGCACTCTTCACTGCCGCTTATATCGATAGATAACCGGTTTTCTAATGATAAGATCAATAGTGTAGACATGGATAATCGGGAAGGTATATTTGCAGCAATAAAGCATTTGTATTCATTAGGACACCGTAAAATTGGTTATGGCAAAAGCCGTATTCAAATTGGCAGCATGGCAGAACGTACCTTTGCATATTATAATGCTTTGCAAGCTTTTGGACTTGAGTGCAATCCATCTTATGTTGCGGAGCTTTCCCCTTTTTCGAAGCATGCGTCAGAAGAATTTCTAATATATCTTCAGAAACAGAACTCTTTGCCCACAGCTTATTTGGCCGGAAACGATACAATCGCGGCAGGAATGATGAAAGCGATGCAGCAACAAGGGCTCAAAGTTCCGGATGATGTTTCTGTGATTGGATTCGATGACAGCGATTTATGTACTTTACTTTCTCCGCAGCTTACAACAATAAAAATATATAACTTTGAAATAGGTCGGCAGGGTGTTTACCGCCTGCATCAGATGATACAGGAAAAAGACAGTAGTGTTACTCGAACCAGCGTAGCTGTTGATTTGATTTTACGTGAATCTGTTAAATCAATTATTTGAGATAAAACAATTATTTGAGAAAAAAACCTTGACATTCACAGGCGAGAAAGCTATACTAATTTAGCGTGCAAACGTATCTAAGGGATTCGTGCGCGCTAAAATCAGGTTATTTCATAATCTGGCAACCACATTATTTCTTATCTATAGAAGCTTTACTGAAAATCTTCCATAGATAGAAACCAAAATAAAACAGGAGGTGACATGGAATGCCAACATTTAACCAGTTAGTAAGAAAAGGTCGTCAGACTTCCGTGAAAAAGTCTACGGCACCGGCTCTGCAGAAAAGCTACAACTCTTTAAGAAAGAAGAGCACAGATATGTCTTCACCACAAAAAAGAGGTGTTTGTACAGCGGTTAAAACTGCGACTCCGAAAAAGCCTAACTCAGCGCTTCGTAAAATTGCCAGAGTTCGTCTTTCAAACGGAATCGAAGTAACAAGCTACATCCCAGGTGAAGGACACAACCTTCAGGAGCATAGCGTTGTTCTTATCCGTGGTGGTAGAGTTAAGGATTTACCTGGTACACGTTATCATATCGTTCGTGGTACCCTGGATACAGCAGGTGTTGCGAACAGACGTCAGGCTCGTTCCAAATACGGGGCTAAGAGACCGAAATCAGGTAAATAATTAGAAATCAACTCAATTAACTAAGATCAATAGAGTCACAAGAATACTATTGTAGTACCGGGATTCCAATGAACCTTGGCAGATATCTGCCGCATGTGGTTGCGGGGTTTATTATAGAAGTTACCGAGTGCGAACACATAGTGGATGGCAAGACCATCATGTGAGTACCTATGATTTAATCACGTAATCCATATGATTAAGGAGGGAAGTAACGTGCCACGTAAAGGACATACTCAAAAAAGAGATGTATTAGCAGATCCGTTATACAATAACAAAGTGGTTACCAAGCTTATCAATAACATTATGTTAGACGGTAAGAAAGGTGTAGCTCAGAAAATCGTATACGGAGCTTTTACCAAAATTGAAGCAAAAGCCGGAAAGCCGGCAGTAGAAGTATTTGAAGAGGCAATGAACAACATTATGCCTGTTCTGGAAGTAAAAGCAAGACGTATTGGTGGAGCAACTTATCAGGTGCCTATCGAAGTAAGAGTTGAAAGACGTCAGGCATTGGCGCTGCGCTGGCTTACATTGTATTCTCGCAAAAGAGGAGAAAAGACAATGGAAGACAGACTGGCTAATGAACTCTTAGATGCCATGAACAACACTGGAGCATCGGTGAAGAAGAAAGAAGATATGCATAAGATGGCAGAGGCTAATAAGGCATTTGCTCATTACAGATTCTAAGAGGAGGAAGAACCATTGGCTGGTAGACAATATCCATTAGAAAAAACCAGAAACATTGGTATCATGGCTCACATCGATGCTGGTAAAACAACACTGACAGAGCGTATACTTTATTATACCGGTGTTAACTATAAAATTGGTGATACACATGAAGGAACAGCCACCATGGATTGGATGGAGCAAGAGCAGGAAAGAGGTATTACGATCACTTCCGCCGCGACAACTTGTCATTGGGCAGAACATGAAGGCAGCATAGTAAAACCTGGTGCCGAAGAGTATCGTATTAACATTATTGATACCCCGGGACATGTTGACTTCACAGTTGAGGTTGAACGTTCTCTTCGTGTACTTGATGGTGCAGTAGGTGTATTCTGTGCTAAGGGTGGTGTAGAACCGCAGTCTGAAAACGTATGGCGTCAGGCAGATACGTATAATGTACCTAGAATGGCATATATCAACAAGATGGATATTCTGGGTGCTGATTTCTATGGCGCAGTTGAACAGATTAAAACAAGATTAGGCAAGAATGCAATCTGTCTTCAATTACCAATCGGTAAAGAAGATGAATTCAAAGGAGTCATCGATCTTTTTGAGATGAAAGCCTACATTTATAATGATGATAAAGGTGATGATATCACTATTGCAGATATTCCTGCAGACATGGCTGATGATGCAGAACTGTATCATACGGAACTGGTAGAAAAGATCTGTGAATTAGATGATGACTTGATGATGGAATACTTAGAAGGGGAAGAACCTTCTATGGAAGCCTTAAAAGCAACGCTTCGCAAAGGAACCTGTGAATGTGCTGCTGTTCCGGTGTGCTGTGGAACTGCTTACCGAAACAAAGGTGTTCAGAAACTGCTGAATGCAGTTCTTGATTTCATGCCGGCTCCCACTGACATCATAGATATCCAGGGCGTTGACATGGACGGTAATGAAATATCAAGAAAAAGTTCTGATGAAGAGCCGTTCTCAGCTCTTGCATTCAAGATCATGACAGACCCATTCGTTGGTAAGCTGGCATACTTCAGAGTTTACTCAGGAACTGTTAATTCCGGTTCCTATGTATATAACTCGACAAAAGGTAAAAAAGAGCGTGTAGGACGTATCCTGCAGATGCATGCGAATAAAAGAGAAGAGCTTGACAAAGTGTATTCCGGCGATATCGCAGCAGCAATCGGATTCAAGATGACAACTACCGGTGATACTATCTGTGATGAACGGCATCCGGTAATCCTGGAGTCTATGGAATTCCCGGAACCGGTTATTGAATTGGCAATTGAGCCGAAGACAAAAGCCAGTCAGGGTAAACTTGGTGAATCTCTGGCGAAACTGGCAGAAGAAGATCCGACCTTCCGTGCTCATACAAACACAGAAACCGGTCAGACAATCATCGCCGGTATGGGTGAGCTCCATCTGGAGATCATCGTTGACCGTCTGCTTCGTGAATTCAAGGTAGAAGCCAATGTAGGTGCACCTCAGGTTGCTTACAAAGAAACGATTACCAAGAACGTTGAAGTCGACAGCAAGTATGCAAAACAGTCCGGCGGACGTGGACAGTACGGTCACTGTAAGGTTAAATTCGGGCCGATGGATGCTAACGCAGAAGAAACTTATAAGTTTGAAACTTCTGTTGTGGGTGGTGCGATTCCGAAGGAATACATCCCGGCAGTAGGTCAAGGTATCGAAGAAGCGATGAAAGCTGGTATTCTTGGCGGATTTCCGGTTGTTGGAGTACTTGCAAACGTATACGACGGTTCTTACCATGAAGTCGATTCAAGTGAAATGGCATTCCACATCGCTGGTTCTTTAGCATTCAAAGATGCAATGCACAAAGCATCACCGGTATTACTGGAGCCGATCATGAGAGTGGAAGTAACAACTCCGGAAGATTATATGGGAGATGTTATCGGTGATATTAACTCACGTCGCGGACGTATCGAAGGTATGGACGATATCGGCGGCGGTAAGATGATCAGAGGATTCGTTCCGCTGGCAGAAATGTTCGGATACGCAACAGATCTTCGTTCCAGAACTCAGGGTCGTGGAAACTATTCCATGTTCTTTGACAGATATGAACAAGTACCAAAATCCGTACAGGAGAAAGTGATTTCTTCTAAAGGCAAATAAAGTAAATTCCCCTTGCAAATATCCTTGATTTGCAATATAATCAAGGATAGCAAGCTTTAAAATGAAACGAAAAATTATTAGCCCCAAGGGCGCAGGTATTTATAAGGAGGACATTCAAAATGGCTAAAGCTAAATTTGAAAGAACAAAACCGCATTGTAACATTGGTACCATCGGACACGTTGACCATGGTAAAACAACTTTAACAGCAGCTATCACAAAAACTCTTCACACCAGATTAGGTACTGGTGAAGCAGTTGCATTCGATAAGATTGATAAAGCTCCGGAAGAAAGAGAACGTGGTATCACAATTTCTACTTCTCACGTTGAGTACGAAACCGAAAAAAGACATTACGCTCATGTTGACTGCCCAGGACATGCCGATTACGTTAAGAACATGATCACCGGTGCTGCTCAGATGGACGGTGCTATCCTTGTAGTTGCTGCTACTGATGGTGTTATGGCTCAAACAAAAGAGCACATTCTGTTATCCCGTCAGGTAGGTGTACCTTACATCGTTGTATTCATGAACAAATGTGATATGGTAGATGACGAAGAATTACTTGAATTAGTAGATATGGAAATCCGTGAACTGTTAAGCGAATATGAATTCCCGGGCGATGATACACCAATCATCCAGGGTTCTGCTTTGAAAGCTCTGGAAGATCCTTCAAGCGACTGGGGAGATAAAATCCTTGAACTTATGGATGCTGTTGACAGCTGGGTTCCAAATCCGGAAAGAGCAACAGACAAACCTTTCATCATGCCTATAGAGGACGTATTCTCTATCACAGGTCGTGGTACAGTTGCTACTGGTAGAGTAGAAGCTGGTATTCTTCACGTATCAGAAGAAGTTGAAATCGTTGGTATCAAAGAAGAAACACGTAAAGTTGTTGTTACCGGAATCGAAATGTTCCGTAAACTTCTTGACGAAGCTCAGGCTGGTGATAACATTGGTGCATTGCTTCGTGGTGTGCAGAGAGATGAAATCGAAAGAGGTCAGGTTCTCGCTAAACCAGGTTCAATCAAATGCCACACAAAATTCACAGCTCAGGTTTACGTATTAACAAAAGACGAGGGTGGACGTCATACACCTTTCTTCAACAACTACAGACCTCAGTTCTACTTCCGTACAACTGACGTTACTGGTGTTATCGAACTCCCAGCCGGTACAGAAATGTGCATGCCTGGAGATAACGTAGAAATGACAATCGAACTGATTCACCCAATCGCTATGGATCAGGGTCTTACTTTCGCTATTCGTGAAGGTGGACGTACGGTTGGTTCAGGACGTGTTGCTTCAATCATTGAGTAATCGTTGATTTAGAACCATATAAGATAAAGATTAATCCGCAATCCTTGAGAAATCAGGGGTTGCGGTTTCTTTATGCCCAAAAGTAATAGCGAACATGAAAATATTTTATTTTCTATTTTACTGCTATGTGTGGAGTGAAAACAAATTGTATATCAATTAAAATAATGTGGTAAAACGAAAAAAGTCGCCATAAATGACGACTTCTACTTTACTAATTTAAAAGGATTTCTCCTTGCTTTACCTAGATATCATAGCATAGATGATTCAAGTTGTCAAAAGGAATTTTAGATAATACCGCAGGAATGCATCTTATCAGAAATTAGTTTCATCACACCTGAATTTACGTTACCTATCTTCTGGGTAAAATCAATTCGAGATATATCGATTTCTCTGATTCGACTTACATTGGCCCATCTTGTTAACGTCGGAAATCCAAATACAGAATCGATTCGTACACTAAACTTGTCAGTTTTAGGTTTCTGTGATGACAGAGGTATAACAATAAAACTATCATCCATATTCTTCAAAACAAGTGCTGGGTGGCGTCCGCCAAATTCAGCACCAACATTAACACCAAATTCGACCCATAAAACAGATTTTCTTGTTAGTACCATAGAGTGCATAAGTAAGTCTATATCATTATATGGAATGTTTTCTTTTCTGATATTGATAATAAATTTTCCTGTGCTAAAGTCATATCTATAGTATTTATCAAAAAGCGCCTGTTTGTCAGGTCGGAGCCAGTCATGAGCTGCTTTACTAAAAGTGTTTGGCAACGCGGAAGCTGGAATTTTAAATGCTTTCTCATTTTGAACTAACTGGGTTTGTAAAAAAACCCAGTTATAATAGCTATTCATAAGTTTTATTTTAGCTGTAGTATCAGTAGAGGATAAAGAGCTTTTTAAAGAATTCAAAGCATTTTCATAAGACAATATCATATCTTCCTTTGTAATGTTATCTGCCATGTATGGTATCCTTTCATTTGTAATCTATTCACTGAAAAGCCTTTGGCTATTCTATTTTTTATAGATATATTCATCAATCGGTACATTGAATAATTTCAAAGTATCTTCCAGCCACATCTTATATTCATCCTCAGCCATTAATCCAGAGGCTAACTCTTCATTTACTTTGTTCCAATCGGGTATGAATGTGGCCAACTGTGCATTAGCGATATCTAGTGTTAAATGAGCCATGAGCCGATTGCTTTCCTGTGAATAAGTAGTTGTACCCTGTATACTTAACCCGCGGCGATCTAAGTCTATGATAATTGCAAGCAGTTCTGCAAATGTCCGAAGGCTTGATTTGGACGAAGGGATTATTTTAAATTCCAATAGTTGTTCTACCGAAATTCCTAGAATATCACACAATTGAATAAGCACCTCCATGGGTGGTTCGCTATACCCATTTTCATAATTTGAATATGTGGAATAGGAAAGGCCTAGCTTTGTGGCCATGTTACGTTGGCTTATTCCGGCATTAGTACGGGCTGTCTTTATTTTATTTCCAATTTCTAAGTATTCACTAAGTCTCATAATGAATCCCTCCTAAAATATAATCTAACACAGAATAATACAAAAATCAATGTATAAAATACAAGAAAATTAATATTATCTATCCACATACAAAATAGTTAGTATTACATTAGACGTACAAGAATACATGTATTAAATACAAGAAAATAAGTGATAACGGGAAGGAGGATGAAAAATGAGACAAAACTACATGATGACAGCGATCGATATTGCAGAGGAATTAGGTATTTCTAAAGGTCATGCTTATAAGATGATTCGTCAGCTTAACGAAGAGTTAAACGAGGATGGATTTGTAGTAATTGCCGGAAGAATTCCAAGAGCATTCTGGGAAAAGAAGTTTTATGGTTATCAAACAGCGTAAAGGAGAGGAGCGGAGCGGATGCCGGCATACAAAGATGAAAAGCGAAAAACATGGTATTGCCTGTTTGCGTATTGGCGTTACACCATAATAAGAAAAAGACGAATTATCATATCCATCTTATCTTCAGTGAGCGAAAGTTGTTAGAGGAATCAGAGGTAAAGATTGCATCCATAAGAGGCTGCTGAAAAAGTGTTTTGTCTTAAAAATTTCTCCCACATAAGCTTATAGAATCAGTTGAATTTGGGTTATTACCCCCCACCTTAATACTGATTATTGACATGTGATTGAAGAAGTCGCGTAGGAAAAATGGAGGGAGCCAGAATGGCTCCTTATCCATATAATAATGCCTTTCTGAATGTGCTCACACTTTGTGGTACAGGAAGCATTCCATCTTTGAAAAATAATTGTGTTTATTTTCAAATATATTATGGATAATCTTTTGCACCCATGATATTCTATGATAATAATAATTAAAATGTGAACTGATAGAGATAGCTGAAATTTGGAGGAGTATTTTATGCCACAAGTCCCAATAAAAGAAACGATACATGCAAAGGGTGTTAACATAGGAATTTATACGACAGATTTTCAAAATGAGTTTATATCGTTAACAGATATTGCAAAATATAAAAGTGATGATCCCAATGATGTAATTAAGAATTGGATGCGCAGTCGTGATACGATTGAATTTTTGGGATTATGGGAGAGTTTGCATAATTCAGATTTTAAACCCGTCGAATTCGACGGGTTTAGAATGCAAGCAGGATTAAATGCCTTTACTATGTCGCCTACAAAGTGGATCAATTCAGTAAATGCCATTGGCATAGTGACAAAGTCGGGACGTTATGGCGGTACATATGCACATTCAGATATTGCGTTTGAATTTGCTTCTTGGATATCAGCAGAATTTAAATTATATATTATTAAAGATTACAAAAGGATAAAAAGCGATGAAAATAGCCGATTATCTTTGGAATGGAATCTGAATCGAGAAATTTCTAAGATTAATTATCGGATTCATACAGATGCAATAAAAGAAAATTTAATTCCTCTGCAACTAACGTCTGCACAAATATCAATAACATATGCAAGCGAAGCCGACATGTTAAATGTAGCGTTATTTGGTAGTACGGCTAAACAATGGAGAGATTCTAATCAGGATAAGAAAGGAAATATCCGTGATGATGCAAGTTTGAACCAACTGTTGGTGCTTGCCAATATGGAAAGTTATAATGCTATTTTAATTGAACAGGGGAAAAGTCAGTCTGAACGTTTAGTGGCATTACGTGAACTTGCAATCAGGCAACTTCAAACTTTATCAAATATAAATGCAAAAGCATTATCTGAAGTTAGTAAAACTAAGCATATCAAAGAAGGAAAATAGGGTATGAATAAACAGAACATAAATTTTGATTTGGACGAATTTGAGATTGCACCAGATGAAACGGTGGTTAAGATAGCAGAGGACATCCTAGAGAAATATAAAGTAGCATTTGATGAACTTGCCAAGTGATACTACTTTTTACTGATAATATGATTACAGAGACAAAATGGGAATATATAGAATCAAAAAGATGCTGAAAACACGCTACTTACAACTTCAATTACCCACCCAAGAACTCGTGAAGGTGGACGTACGATTGGTTCAGGAAGAGTTGCTTCTATCATCGAATAATCATTGGTAGTGAACTGAATAGGATCATAAACATTACCGCAATCCCTTTGTATGAAGGGGTTGCGGTTTTGGTGCAGCTGGTTTAGATGTGGTATATACAGAGCCTATTGAAGAAAATAATCCATTGTTACATGATAAAAATTGTATTATTACCCCGCATATTTCTTGGGCTCCAAGAGAAAGCCGCCAACGTATTATGAATATTACAGTAAATAACGTTAAGGCCTATCTTGAAGGTAAACCAATTAATGTAGTGAATAAATAAAATCTATACAGTGGCGTAGTGTAAATATCACAGTCAACTGTTTAAGCCATGAAAAATATTGACAGATAATTTATATCATGCTATGCTTACAAAAACACAAAGATGTGTTTCTTCTATCTGGAAGGAACACATCTTTTTTGCGTTAAAGAAAGGAGACTGTTCATGAGGTTAGAGCCAAAAGAAATGGAAAAACTGATGCTTCACACAGCAGGCCAACTGGCGATGCAGAGAAAGGAACGGGGCGTAAAGCTGAATTATGTTGAAGCGGTTGCTTTGATCAGTTCTGAGCTGATGGAGATGGCCAGGGATGGAAAGCTGGTAACGGAGCTGATGGAACTGGGCACCGGGATTCTGACGTCCGAGGATGTGATGGAAGGAGTACCTGAAATGATTCACGAAGTGCAGATTGAAGCCACATTTAAGGATGGTACCAAACTGGTTACCGTACACAATCCGATTAAAGTAAAATAACAGAAAGGCAGGTGCAGCGATGATTCCAGGAGAAGTAATTGCTCAAAATCGGGAGATAGAATTAAATAAAGGCAGAAAAACCATGACACTGCAGGTGTCCAATGACGGTGACCGGCCGGTTCAGGTGGGTTCGCATTTTCATTTTTTCGAGACTAATAAACTGCTGTCATTTGACCGGAAGGCCGCATTTGGTATGCGACTGGACATTGCGTCAGGGACGTCGGTGAGATTTGAACCGGGCGAGACTAAAACAGTTCGGCTTGTGGAAGCAGGCGGCCGGAAAAGAATGTTTGGATTTAATGGTCTGTCATCCGGTCAGACCAGTGAGGCGGCACTTGGGAGTGCGCTTACTAAGGCTCAGGAAAAAGGATTTATCAGGATAGGAGAGGATGAATAATGGGACATAAAATAACAGGACGGGATTACGCAATGATGTTCGGGCCTACTGCAGGAGATAAAATCCGTTTAGCGGATACGCGGCTGTTTGTGGAGGTAGAAAAGGATTTTACCGTCTACGGCGATGAAATTAAATTCGGCGGCGGAAAAACAATCCGTGACGGCATGGGACAGTCGGCTAACACTACCAGTGGTGACGGGGATCTGGATCTGGTTATCACCAATGCGGTTATTATCGACTATACCGGCATCATCAAAGCTGATATAGGAATCAAAAACGGCCGGATTGCCGGAATTGGAAAAGCGGGAAATCCCGATATTATGGATGGAGTGACGCCGGGAATGGTGGTAGGGGCTTCCACCGAGGCAATCGCCGGAGAAGGTCTGATTGTTACAGCCGGCGGAATTGATTCGCACATTCACTTTATCTGTCCGCAGCAAATTGACACCGCCCTTTACAGCGGAGTTACCACGATGATCGGCGGCGGAACCGGCCCAGCGGACGGCACCAATGCAACTACCTGCACACCGGGGCCATGGAACCTTGGGATGATGCTGAAAGCGGCTGAGGAATATCCGATGAATCTCGGTTTTCTGGGGAAAGGCAACTGCTCTTCGGCAGCTCCTTTGACTGAACAGGTGAAAGCCGGGGCAATGGGACTGAAAATTCATGAAGATTGGGGTTCAACGCCGGCAGTTATTGATGCGGCGCTGGGGGTTGCAGATGAGTACGATGTTCAGGTAGCAATTCACACTGATACCCTGAACGAAGGCGGCTGTGTGGAGGATACCATGAATGCGATTGCAGGCCGTACGATACATACTTATCATACGGAAGGCGCCGGCGGCGGTCATGCCCCGGATATCATCAAGGCAGCTTCATTTTCCAATATCCTGCCATCCTCCACCAATCCAACCATGCCTTATACGGTAAATACACTGGATGAACACCTGGATATGCTGATGGTCTGCCACCACCTGGATAAGAAGATCCCGGAAGATGTGGCGTTTGCCGATTCCCGGATCCGTCCGGAGACGATTGCGGCCGAAGATATTCTTCATGACATGGGCATTTTCAGTATGATGAGCTCCGATTCCCAGGCAATGGGGCGGGTCGGTGAGGTCATCACACGAACCTGGCAGACTGCCGATAAAATGAAAAAACAGCGCGGTCCTTTGCCCGAAGATCATGAGGAAAATGACAACTACCGGGTCAAACGCTATGTTTCCAAATACACCGTCAATCCCGCGGTAACTCACGGCATCAGTGAGTATGTGGGCTCAGTGGAGAAAGGCAAGTTCGCTGATCTGGTTATCTGGAACCCGGCATTTTTTGGAGTGAAGCCCGACATGATCATCAAGGGCGGGATGATCATCGCTTCTAAAATGGGTGATCCCAATGCTTCTATCCCAACCCCTCAGCCGGTCTTTTACCGTCCGATGTTCGGAGCCCACGGCCGTGCCAAATACAGTACGTCGATCACCTTTTTATCACAGGCCGCCGTACAGGCAGGGATCCCCGGTGAGCTGGGTCTGAAAAAGCAGATCTTTGCGGTCAAAGGCTGTCGTGATATTGGGAAAAAGGATATGATTTTCAACAGCGCTGTCCCGGAAATTGACGTAGATCCGGAAACCTATGAAGTTAAGGTGGATGGAGAGCGAATTGAGTGTGAGCCAGCCGAAGAACTGGCGCTGACACAGAGGTATCATCTGTTTTAGGAGGGAGTCGTAATTATGCTTGGAGTTTGTTTGTTATATGTAGGTATTGTGCTTATTAATAATGGGGTCTGCCGGCTGCAGAATGTAGAAGGAAAGGCTGCAGCAGTAATGAATGTTTTCACCGGTTTTCTGTCACTGATCATTAATGTGATTTCGATTATCCAGGGGGATTACTATGCCGCGGCAACCGGACTGCTCTTCGGATTCACCTATCTGTTTGCGGCAGCAAATAACATCTTTCGCCTGGATACTATTCCCTATGGCTGGTTCAGCTTGTTTGTTGCGATTAATACCATTCCCTGTGCGGCAATAGATTTTAACGGCGGTGACTGGAAAATGGGAGTAATCTGGATTCTATGGGGAATTCTCTGGCTGACTGGTTTTATTGAGTGCGTGATGAAAAAGAATCTGAAGAAATTCGTTCCTTACCTGGCTATTTTTGAAGGAATCATAACTGCATGGATTCCGGGATTTCTGATGCTTAGAGGGATGTGGTTATGATTATTGAAAAGGTTCTGGGGCATGTTTGGGATAAAGAATTTGCCGGGCTTTCGATGGATCATCTGTTTATTGAGTGGTATAACACTCACAAAAAGATTGACCGCAAGACAACCCAAAACGGAATGGAACTGGGGATTCGCTTGGATCATGACACCAGTCACCGGGGTTTTCGGCAGGGCGATGTGGTTTATCAGGACAATGAAAAAATAGTGGTGATACAGATTCTGCCGTGCAGATGTATTTCGATAGAGTCTGAGAGCCGGTCGCTTTTAATCAAACTTTGTTATGAAATCGGAAACCGGCATGCACCTTTCTTCTATGGAGCAGGAGAGAATGAATTTCTGGTACCATATGATAAACCGATTCAGGTGATGATTGAGATGCTGGGACTAAAGGCTATTGAAAAAGAGGCACTGCTGCTCCCTGAGCACAGGATTTCTTCTGCCCATAGTCATGCCCATGCTCATTAGGGAGATGATACTATGAATACTTTTTTTCTGCTGCTGCAGATTAATGATGCGGCTTTCCCGATTGGAGGGTATTCTCACTCCTATGGTCTGGAAACCTATATTCAGCAGGGTGCCGTGCGGGATTATGACACAGCGCTTGGTTATATTCATCAAAATATCAGTACCTCTTTTCTCTATTCGGAGCTGCTGGCAGTACGTCTGGCCTACCGTGCGGCAGTCCGCCGGGATTTTAGAGAGATCAGATCGATTTCGGAGTGGATTTATGCTTCCAAAGCACCGAAAGAGCTGCGGGAGGCGTCGGTAAAGCTGGGCAGCCGGTTTGTCAAAATGGCTTCGGCGGCCCTGCCTGGTGCCGGGCTGTTTCAGGAGTATCAAGACTCGGTCAAAAAGGAAAGCGGTTCCCATTCCGTGGCTTACGGAGTGTTCTGTGCAGCAGCGAAAATTGGGGAGTCAGAAGCTCTTGGGGCTTATCTTTATGCCCAGATTGGCGCAATGGTAACCAATTGTGTAAAAACAATTCCGCTGAGCCAGACCGATGGACAGAAAATACTGGCCGGCTGCCATGAGCTGTTTGACCGTGTGCTGGATAAACTGGATAGTCTGGAAAAAGAAGATTTATGCCGTTCCTGTCCGGGGCTGGACATCCGATCGATGCAGCATGAGGTTCTTTATTCCCGGCTTTATATGTCGTAAGGAAGGAGGTGAAACGATGAGTTATTTTGTCAAAATCGGAGTTGCCGGCCCGGTGGGATCCGGAAAGACCGCGTTAATTGAAGCCCTGACCCGCAAAATGTCGGCAGATTACAGCATTTGCGTTGTCACTAATGACATCTACACCAAAGAAGATGCTGAATTTCTAATTAAAAACAGTGTCATTGACAGGGAGCGGATCGTCGGAGTGGAGACAGGGGGATGCCCTCATACAGCCATTCGGGAAGACGCGTCAATGAATCTGGAGGCGGTGGAAGCGCTGACCGAAAAGTTCCCCGATACCCAGATTGTTTTTGTTGAAAGCGGCGGAGACAATCTCTCCGCGACATTCAGTCCGGAGCTTTCTGATGCAACGATATTTATAATTGATGTGGCGGAAGGTGATAAAATTCCCAGAAAGGGTGGTCCCGGTATTACCAATTCGGATCTGCTGGTTATTAATAAAATTGATATTGCCGCCTATGTTGGGGCTGATCTGGACATTATGGAACGGGACTCGAAAAAGATGCGGGGACAAAAGCCGTTTATTTTTACGGATATCCGCAGTGATAAAAATGTAGACGGTGTGGTGGAATGGATAAAAAAATATGTACTGCTGGAAGGAATGGAAGCTTGACACAAAATCGATACGGCAAAAGGTCACAATTACAGCTGCAGATCAGGCAGGGTGAAAAGCGGTCACTGCTGGAGCATGCCGGCTTTACTGCGCCGTTTAAAATTACAAGTCCGTTTTATGATGAGAATGGAAACATGCGGATTATGATCATGAGCGTGTCAGCCGGCATTATGGCAGGAGACCATCAGCTGGTGGAGATTGATGTTCAAGAAAAAGCCCGCGCAGAAATTCTGTCGCAGTCTTATGAGAAGATTCACAGGATGCCGCCGGGAGATTCGGCGGTTCGGGAAACCAGGATTAAGGTAGCATCCGGTGGTCTGCTGATTTACAGTCCGCTGCCTGTCATACCCTATGCTGAGTCGGCATTCAGGAACGATACCCACATCTATCTGGAGGATCATACCGCCCGTTTGTTTTACAGTGAAATCCTTGCCTGCGGGCGGGTTTCCCGGGGGGAACGGTTCGCCTTTCAATCTTACCGGTCACTGCTGAAAATCAGCGGTGCAGACGGGCTGATCTATCTGGATAACAGCTGTTACCGCCCGGAGGAAAATGACTTGCAGTCGTACTGCATGTTTGAGGGGTTTACCCATTTATCAAACCTGCTGCTGGTGAATATTAAGCCGGCCGGGGAACAATATGAAATGCTGAAGGAGCTGGCTGCCGGGTTTAAGGATGGAATTGCCGGGGTGAGCCGGATTGGTACCGGAGATATCTGCATCCGGGCGCTGGCAAATGGGTCAGAACCAATATTGGCACTGCATGAATCAGTGAAAGAAATTTTAAACTAGTTAGGCCGCCCGATGTGAAGGGCGGCTGTTTTATCTTGAAAGAAGATAAAGTACACGCTGCAGACTTGGTTTAAGTATGTGCAAAGAAGGTATGGGCAGCCTGGTATCCTTGCCGATATAGGAAACGATAGGTCGGATCACCAGTGGTGATATTAAAATCGATAAAGGATACATCCGCTGTGTCAATCTGTATAGAGCGGGCCCCATCGTCAGGACTATTATGGAACATATCCTTCTGAACGTTAAGCAGCGAACTGTATAAATGAAAGATATAATCTGCGAGGTTGTGGATGGAGGAGCATTGTGTGGGGTTAAAGAAACATAATCCGAGGGTATTCCGGTTAATGTTCGAAGAGTTACTTTTCTGAGAGGGAGGGTAATCAAAAAGGCGGATGGGAAAATTCCACATAACACCTCCATCGCAATAGAAATCTTTCATTTCCACCGTCTCAAAAAATAAGGGAATGGACATGGATATTTTCACGGCCAGGGCAACTTCCATGTCAGGTGTGGTTTCGAAGCAGAAAACTTTGGAAGCATGGCAGTTCAGGTTAGTTCCAATGATGTAAAGATCGTGAAAGTTTCTCTGCCCCTTATGTATAGCTGGATTTCTGAAGTCAGCAAAGGTATATGGCGGCTTCTTTTTTGCGTGGTTAAATTGCGCAGCTATCGTTGTCTTTAGCCATTGATAAAAATAATCGGTAGAAAACCATCCGTATTTTGTAAGCAGTCGGTATAATGAATTAAAATCTTTAAAAACAGATTCTAATTCTTGTTGCATGGGCGCTGATAGTTTAGGCAGATTAAGTGAGCTGTCAGTATTAGGAATGTTTTTGAAGTTCAGGGTATCAGCTATAGATTTCAGCTCCTGAAAGGGTAAGTTAAAGCTAGTGATACAAGCAGTAATTGCACCGGCGGAAGTGCCGGCAGTCCTTTTTAGGTTGTCAAGCAAACCTTCTTGGTATAAATATTGTAAGGCCCCCAGATAAGCGATACCTAATACGCCACCGCCTTCAAAGACTAGATTGTCCGGTCGATATAACATAGTTTTGCCTCGATAGATTACTATAGTATAATATATGACGCTATGGAGGATTCATGCCCAGCATCTTAACCTGTCAAAGAGCAGAATTCTACATATAATAATTATTGGTAACTAATTGGCAATTATCATTAATGAAAGGATTTATATTATGGAGTTTGGTTTTGACAATTATAGTAATGACGAAGCAGGCAATTTTTATGGTTATACAGATGAGGCTTGGTTTTACCAAGACCCACATTTTTTCCCGAATCAGGACATGACACAGCATATGGTTCAGGAAACACAGTTTGATGAAAGGGGAAGAAGAGACGAGCGGGAAAGAATGGATGAAAGGGGAAGAAGAGACGAGCGGGGAAGAATGGATGAAAGGGGAAGGAGAGACGAGCAGGAAAGAATGGATGAAAGGGGAAGAAGAGACGAGCAGGGAAGAATGGATGAAAGGGGAAGAATGGATGAAAGGGGAAGAAGAGACGAGCAGGGAAGAATGGATGAAAGGGGAAGAAGAGACGAGCGGGGAAGAATGGATGAAAGGGAAAGAAGAGACGAGCGGGGAAGAATGGATGAGAGGGAAAGAAGAGACGAGCGGGAAAGAATGGATGATAGGGGAAGAAGAAATCCGAATAACATGAGTGAGATGCCGCTGGCACCACCGCCATCTCAGGCTCCGCCCCATAGAACAGCTACGTTTCGGGTGGATGCTAATTCAATAAGACACTGTATTAGACGACTTACTTATATATGGCAGGACAATGGAATGGAGTATTGGATGTTACCGCTTAATGTCAGTATGACAACCGTATCCGGTTTTCGCTGGAATGGCCGGCGATGGGTATTTGCAGGAGTTTCATTAAGACGTATTGATTCATTTACCTGCATCTAATGAAAGAATTGAGGAGCTGTTATATAAGATAACATGCTCCTCTTAACTATGATGTTCGAATGTTCCTATTTAACAGGTTTTCTTAACCAATTGCCGAAATCTGCTAAAGGAGCTTATAACCTGACAGCCGGAACTGCCAATCGGGCACCGGTAGTGGTTTCAGCACCGAAATTGAAGCTGGGTGCAATATCATAGGCTAATCGAAGGCCATATGTTTCCGGCTGATATTTTGCGATGGCAGCGTAAGTACATTCGATTGCCTGACAGAAGTTCTGTTCATCCTCATAAGGCTCACTTTGAAAATACAGCATTACACATTCCGGCAAGACAGCGCATTCATATTCGGCCGGGAGCGGCTTATCAAAATCCATCGGAACCTCCACACCGGCAGCTATCTTAGAAGTACCATCTTTTATCAGATGATCGGGTAATTCAATCAATGCTGCAGTATCGAATTTTTCCGGAATGCTGTTAAGCAGGCCTTCCCATTCGCACCCCATCTCTTCACAGTAAGTAAAATAATCTTCTGCCTTTTGAGAAGGCAGATAGATCAGCTTTCTCTGTGGGCGGTCATTTGGTGTAACCATGCATAACGTAGATTGATCGTTCATAAAATCGTCCTCCTTGTAATTGAATAAGGATTCGTAGTGGCTGATTGGATACTGGATAAACAGAGGAATCGGAATCTGCTTTTTCCGGTACTCAGCGGGTGTGATATGGAAGCGTTTGCAAAATGAGCGGGTAAATCCCTCATGGGATTGAAAATGGCTTTTTAGGGCTATATTCAAAACGCTGTCCTGCGTATTCGCCAGCTCATCGGCACCTTGTGAAAGATATACGGCATTCACATATTCCTGTAAAGTTTTGCCCAGATACTGTTTAAATAATCGGTCAGCGTGGCGGCGGGAATAACCCACAGCGAAGCATACGTTTTCAATATTAAAATCCGGGTCAGAGAAATGCAGTTTGATGTAATCCTGCATCGTTTGTACTGCTTCAATATAATCCACTACGTTAATTCCTTTCTAAAATCATTGTACCCTTTTAAGGAAGCCGATGTCTTGACCTATCCCGACAAATAGATTTTCTGTTTTCTGAAATTCCAATCCGTTTTCCGGGCATCGTCAAAGCAGATTAAATCAGCGGCAACTTCCTCCGTCAGCCATTCTGCATATCTTTTTGTAAATACTGTTTTAGAGTAATAAATAATTGCTGTATTCATAGAAATCACTCTTGATTCATAGTACGATTAATAGTATAAGCAGATTATAGCGGAGCTGGTGATGTTTGTAAAGCAATCGAACTGGCGGATATAGCCTGACAAAAAGTAAAAATAATTGAACCATTTACTATTGCGAAATCTCTAATTAGTGTAAGATAAGAAAATCGGCCGATAAGTTATGGAGGATATACTATGAAAAGGGAAGCGTTCATTGAGGCGGCCCGCGAATCAGAAGCAACGATGTATCATGTTGCCATGTCAATCTTAAAGAATGATGCGGATTGTGCAGATGCAGTGCAGCAGGCGCTTTTATTAGCGTTTGAAAAGCTGCACACGTTAAAGCAGGAACAGTTTTTTAAGACATGGATGATAAGAATACTGATTCATGAGTGCTATCGAATACAGAAATTTAATAAAAGGCATTTACCATATGAAGACCGTACTGCAGATAATAGGATGTGGGAGCAGGGGAAATATACGGATTTGTATCTGGCAATTATGGAACTGCCGGAACATTTACGGATTTTAGTTACTCTTTATTATCTGGATGGTTATTCGGTAAAAGAAGTAGCGGACATTATGAAAATGAAAGAAGGAACAGTAAAAAGCCGACTGTCAAAAGCGCGGGAAATGCTGAGAATGCAGCTTGATGGAAAGGAGAGGGTATTATGTTAAAGCAAGAGAACTGGGCAGAAGCAGCACCAGAGGTTTCGGTGATGTTTCATGAAAGATTTAATGAAACGCTTGCCGGTATTGAAGATAAAAGTGTTCCCCGCAGGAGGATAAGGTTCAAAACAATGTTGATCGCAGCAGCTATCTGCGTGCTGGGGATGGGGACTGTTGTCATGGCAGGTGCTCTGTTTGGCTGGGATAAGCAAGTGCTTGACAAATTTAAACCAACAGCTGAACTGCAGGAACAACTGCCGGAGGCGGGTATTGTACATGAAGTAAAAGAAAGTGATGCGGCAGATGAGTTTAATGTTGTTTTATCACAGGTGTTACTGGATGAGTACAGTCTTTATATAGAATTTGAAGTCACTGCTGCTGACGGAGAGACATTTAATAAGGATCATTTCTTTAATCTGGATGACAGTACGGTGCTGGTAGATGGAAAGAGTTTTGGACAGCTTGATGGGGAGGGATTTGATCTGTGCTTTTCAGGCGGCGCTAGTTTTATCGGAACAGACGAAGAAACAGGAAAATCTTATTATGAAATTTCTTATCTGTTCGATGAGTCAATGGAATGGGAAGGAAAAACCCTTAGTATACACCTGGCATCGCTGCAATATGGGGATGGCTCCGAACAGTATACCGATGTTGCTAATGGTCCCTGGAATTTTGAATATACAGTTGAAAAAAATGAGAGTATCGGCAAAATGGTGGAGCTTGATCAGTCATACGATTTTGGCGGGTATGAGATACCGGTTCAAAGTATTTACATCTCATCGCTGGGGTATAAAATAGTTGCGGATTACGATAAAGCCAGTTGTATTGAGAATGATGAAAAGTACCCGGATACGTATTTTGGGGATGATGCAGTTTTGGCGATTGATGCCCGGATTGCTATTTGGGCAATTGAGTTTAACGATGGGACAATCATTAGGGATGACGAGGACTATTTTTCGGAAGGGCGAATAGTGCATATTAAGGAGGATGAAAATGCATTTATAATGGTAGAAGGTTTTAGGAGGCTTATAGATGTAAACCAGATTAAGAAGGTATATTTGATGCAGGGGGATGTGGAGATACCGATTGAGTAGGAAGGATTTCTAAAATTTTTGAGCCAGTTCTGCAGGGAGGTTAAAATGACGGCAATTTCTATTAAGACATTGGGAGGAGGATATGCTATAATAGCCAAAAAGTGAAGGAATGGTGAGGAAGATGGAACGTTCAGTTGTAGACGAGATTTTATCATATATTGAAGAGAACCTGGGTGAAGATTTAAGTCTTGAATATTTAGCAAAAGAATTCAATTATTCAAAGTTCTATCTTAGCAGGGTATTTTCTGAAAATGTTGGCTGTACCATATATAAGTACATTCAAAGCCGGCGGTTGAGTAAAGCGGCGCAGAAACTGGCTGAGACGGATATGCCTATTGTTGAAATTGCTTATGAATCTCATTATAGCTCGCAGCAGGCATTTACACTTGCTTTTCATCAGATGTATTTGTGCACGCCTCAGGTGTATCGTAAGAATGGTGTATTTAAGCCGATGCAAGCTGGTATGACGATACAGTCAAATGTCCTTTTGTGCAGGGCGTTGATGGGAGCATGGAAAGGAACGATGGCGGCATGAGTACAGTACCTTATGTGATAGAGCAAACCGGTAAGGGGGAGAGAAGCTATGATATTTTTTCCCGGTTATTATCCGATCGGATTATCTTTTTAGGGGAAGAGATCAGTAATGATTCTGCAAGCCTGATTGTGGCACAGATGCTGTTTTTGGAAGCACAGGATCCGGGGAAAGATATACAGCTGTATATTAATAGTCCGGGAGGGTCGGTTACGGCGGGGTTTGCTATTTATGATACCATGCAGTATATTAAGTGTGATGTATCCACCATATGTATTGGGCTGACGGCCAGCTTTGGAGCGTTTTTGCTGGCTGGCGGAGCCCGGGGCAAACGATTTGCTTTGCCTAATGCTGAAATTATGATTCACCAGCCGGCGATACATGGGAATGGTATTCAGGGTCAGGCTAGTGATATTAAGATTATGTCTGATTACATGCAGCAGAGTAAGCAGCGGCTTAACCGTATCTTAGCTGAGAATACTGGTCGAACGATAGAAGAAGTCGCAAGAGATACCGAACGTGATAATTTTATGAGTGCGCAGGAAGCACTTAACTATGGACTGATTGATAATACTGTGGAGCAATCATAGTTACTACCATTCAAAGCGAATTAAATAAAGAAACTTAAAAGAGGCTGTTTTTCTTGGCTTGTTTATAGTAAGATATGGGATATGAATAATCTTATGAAAAAAAACAAAACCAAAGATATGACAGCCTTTGACATGCAGGCAGTCCCGCAGAAGCAAAATCCATTATTAATGCCGCTTATCTGGGGTGCTTCCTTTTTTATGACAAGACAGTTTCGGCTCAAGATAAAAAAAATTAATATGAAAGATTTGAAGCCGCCGTATCTAGTGCTGTCCACGCATCAGGGGTTTGCGGACTATTATATTGCGCCGCTGGCATTATTTCCTCACCGGGCAAATTATGTATCAGACATGGAAGGATTTGCTGCATTTGGGAAATGGCTATATCGAAATATCGGATGCATCGGCAAACGCCGCTATGTCCCCGATTATAGTGTCATGAAAAATATCCATCACAGTCTTTTTAAGAATAAACAAATCACAGTGATATTTCCCGAATCCAGGCATAGTAACGTGGGAACCACATCACTCATTCCCGATAATATGGGAAGGCTTGTGAAGCATCTTGGTGTACCATTAGTAATCTTGTCTGCCCATGGAAGCTATCTGGCGAATCCTTTCTGGGATGAGGAACATACAAGAAAGTCACCAATGGAAGCAAAATTAGAATGCATTTATTCCAGACAGCAGGTGGCTGACCTATCCGCTGCGGAAATACAGAAACGTATTGAAAAAGAGATGCAGTATGATGAATACCAGTGGCAGTGGGACAATAAGATAAAAATAGATTATGCTAAAAGAACTGAGGGCTTACATAAAGCATTATATCAATGCCGGTCATGTGGAAAAGAATTTTCCATGAGCAGCGAAGGAATCCGACTTCGATGCAATGACTGCCAGGCGATATGGGAGATGGATTCCTATGGAAGACTTATCGATACTGCAGGTACCGTGAGGCATATACCCGAATGGTATGAATGGCAGCGCATGCAGGTTGCCGACCAGATAAAACAAGGGGTATACTGCCTGGATTTATCCGTACGGATAGAAGCCCTGCCTAATGAAAAAGGGTTTGTTGACATGGGAAACGGCCAACTTACTTTTGACCGGCAGGGATTTAAACTGGAAATGGGGGGAATTACTCTTTTTTTCCCCGGCAAGCATATGGAGTCCCTCCAGACAGAGTATAACTATCGCGGCAAAGGATCCTGCATTGTCTTATCCACCCAGGACTGTTGTTATTATATCTACGCAAATGAACCGACGTTCTGTACGACAAAGCTGCAGTTTGCGGTAGAACTAATGAAGTGAAACTTAGTTCAGAGAGAGTTCAATGCCTCTGTGCATCGCGAAGAGTGTTGCTGGTTACGGAGTGAACAGTAACAGTTTGAGCTGGCTAGTATATCATATGATAAAAACCAGTTAGATTTTCTGAAAAAAATATGGTATGATAGGAAAAGTGACGTGAGAATTCGTTTGTGCCTTAAGCGAAGCGGAAGGAATGGAAAACGGTATGATTGGTTTAGGTACTATCATTAACGCAGCGGCGGTCGTTGGCGGCGGACTGGCTGGTATGATCATAAAAAAGGGATTGAAGCAGAGGTTTCAGGATACATTAACCCAGGCGCTTGGACTGGCAGTGATTTTTATTGGTATTTCCGGTACATTGCAGGAACTATTTGTTGTTCAAAAGGGAGAGATTACCACCGAAGGAACCATGATGATGGTGGTGTCACTGGTTCTGGGAGCTTTATTGGGAGAGTGGATCAATATTGAGAAACATACAGAACAATTCGGTGCATATTTAAAGCGAAAGGTAAAAAGTGAAAATGACAGTGGATTCATTGAAGGATTTGTAGTGACTTCACTTACGATATGCGTAGGAGCAATGGCGATTGTAGGGGCTTTGCAGGACGGTCTGACCGGGGATTATTCGATGCTGGTAACGAAGGCGATATTGGATGCTGTGATAGTAGTGATATTTGCAGCCAGTTTTGGTGTGGGAGCAATTTTTTCGGTGATTCCATTGACCATACTGCAAGGCAGTGTTACACTTTTTGCACGATTCATTCAACCATTCATGACGGAAAATGCAATATCCAATCTTTCGCTGGTTGGTAACATGCTCATTTTTTGTGTGGGGGTTAATCTAATGTTTAAAGCTAAGATCAAGGTCGCCAATATGCTGCCGGCGTTGATTTTTGTGGTGTTGTGTGGAATTATTTTAAAATGATAACCGGAGGCTTTTTGAGCTCTGATACAGATGAGAACCCTGTCATGGGAAGGAAGTTCTTTGAGTAAATCATTTGTAGAACCAGCGTCCAAAGGGCATGGGACCGCTTACGTAAGCGATCCCATGCCCTTTGGACGCGTCCGGGTATCCATGCCCTTTAGCCCCGTCCGTGATGGTATTCCTTATTTACTGCAATACACTTCAATTGCCTTGCTCATAAAGGCAGCGGTGCCTTCGCCGAATTTATCCAGATTTTTAGTAAATCTTTCATCAGCTATATACATCTGTCCCAGCCCAGCCAGAATCTCATTGCTGCAGTCATAATAGAACTGATCTAAGTGATCCTTCCACTTCCGGACTAAATCCTGGGCTTTTTCATCTTGCGGGCTTTCACTGCGAATGTCAGCAAATCCCTGGAAGATAGCTGTGGACTCCTTCTGTATTCTGGCCCAATCCTCCTTGGTATAAGAGCTGGTGCGCTTCATACTTTCTTCATAAGCGGCACTGCCGCCCCAGCGTTCCTTTGCTTCCTCAGCATATTTTTTCTTAGCATTTTCGATTGCATTCGTATCAAATTCTTCAAAACTCATATCCGATTCTCCTTTCAAACAGTCATCCACCAACTGAATTAAGCTGTTTAGCCGATCGCGCTTTAATTTCAGCAAGCTTCGCTGTTTTTTCAACGCTTCATTTTTGTCATAATGCGGATGAGCGAGAAAGTTCTGTATTTCTTTTAATGGAAAATCCAGTTCTCTGTAAAATAGGATTTGCTGCAGCAGTTCCAGAGAAGCCTCATCATAATAGCGATAACCAGATTCCATAACGACAGCAGGCTTTAATAAGCCAATTTCATCATAATAGTGCAGTGTGCGCACACTGACACCACTTAATGCTGCTGTTTCACTGACAGATAATTTCATTTGTCTCACCTCCACAAGTACAACATAACCTATTACGTAACGTCAGAGTCAATAAAAAAATATAATATTTATAAATATAATAAGAAACTCTTAATTACAAAGGTAAATTCATGCTTATAAGGAGAAATTCAATCCAACAACAGGGATTAACTTAAGCTTAATGTTAATGCAGCAGTGTCTCATACTGAAAATTCCCATATGAACTTTTCAGCATCAGCAGAGCAACTATCGCAAGCACTACACCAATGCCCAGGAACATCAAGGCGTTGATCATCATGATGCCAGTGAATTGACTTACGACAAGCAGCATTATCGGTAATAATAAAAACACACTGCGCTGCTGGGATTCCTCTGAGGTTTGTGCCTTGGCGGAGCCGCGTACGATCAGGGCAATAGCTATCAGAGAAATAGCAGGTGCAACAAGCAGCATCATAGCCAGCCAGCTTATACCTGGTATCACAAAAGAGCCCATTGTAAATCTTAATTCTATCTCAACCACAATTGTCATAATAATAAATGATAATAAGGATACCCCCATCCCCAGGATAAAAGAAGCCATGATCTTAGCATTAAAAATCTTTTTCAGCGGTAACGGGCAATAGAGCAGAGTTTCCAGTGTACTTTTTTCCTTTTCACCCACAAATGCAGTGGCAGCCATAATCGATGACGCCATAATAGGGATGATTAAAAAAAATAAGGGAAGTATACTGTTAAACAGCAGATCAATAACCAGCTCCTGTAAATTACCGGTGGGGATATTTGGTCCCAGCAAATCCGCCAATTGTTTGAAATCCTGTGAGTCCACAGGCGAAAAAGCGATTGTCAGCACAAAAATAGTAGGCAGAAAGACGCTCATTACGATCGGCACGATCAGCAATGCGGAAAACATCCGCTTATTGGAAGTAATGTTCTGTAAATCCTTTTTTATAATCGCCATTTGCATTCCATTCATCATAACTTCTATTCCTTCCTTTCCTGACGTTCAATCAACGCAAAATAAATTTCTTCAAGTGAAAGTTTTCGCGCTGAGACATGATATATACTGCCGCCGTCATCGATAATACGTTTGACAACCAAAGGTATCTCAGCTTCTGAATGAACATTTACTTCCACGTAACCATCTTTTTTACCAGCGCTTAAGTCTGCCGGATAGCGGTCTGCTCTGATGGTAACAGTCATTCCGGAAAATACAAGTGACCGCAGTTCCTCAAGCGATCCGTCAGCAAGCATACGACCTTCGCTGATCAGCCCATAACCAGTACAGATTTCTTCGGCATACCGTAACTGGTGAGTGCATAAGAAAATCGTCGTTCCCTTATCCTGGGCAAGGGTTTTGATCAGGTTGTTAACACTCTGCACGCTTTCCGGATCCAAGCCGGCAGTCGGCTCATCCAGAAACAATATCTTCGGATCATGGATCATAGCCCGGGCCAGGGAGAGTCTTTGACGCATGCCGGTGGAATAGGTTGAAAGTTTTTGGTCTTTGGCGTCCAGGAGATCCAAAAGTTCTAAAAGCTCCAGCGCCCGCTTCTGACCGGCATCTGAGCTGCTGCCAAAAACAGTGCTGTAAAAAACTAAATTCTGCAGCCCAGTAAGATTATTGTACATCTGAGCGTGCTCTGTTACTACACCCGACAGCATATGCACCTTTTCAGGTTCAGCCGCGGGGTTCAGGTTAAAGACAATTCCGGAGCCTTGAGTGGGCGCCAATATTCCGGTAAGCAGTTTTACTGTAGTTGTTTTACCGGAACCATTCGGTCCGAGAAAACCATATATTTCACCTTCATTCAGGGAAAAACTCACATCGTTTAGTGCCTGCTTACCGGAAGCATATATTTTTGATAAATGATTCGCTGCAACTGCTTTCATATGCCATCCATCCTCCATTCAGTAGTTGAGTACTCTCAAAAATCCGCATACAGTGAGTTTTCGAGAGTACTCTAGTTCTTTATATTATGATACTAATGTGAGTATTAATCAAGGGGAAAATCTTTTCACAGTAGTTTATCCAGGGATTCAAAGCGGTAGCCCATTTCTTCCCATTTTGTCAGAAGTTCATCCATAATTTCAGCGTTTGTTTTCGAGGTACTGTGGAGCAGAACGATGGCTCCGGGATGAATACGGCCTAGAAGTTTATCAAAGGCTTGTTCCTTTGTTGGCTGCTGATCCTGGTACCAATCCACGTATGCAAGGCTCCAGAAAAAGGTGGAATAACCCATATCCTTTGCCATGTCCAGGTTACTCTGACTATATACGCCTCCCGGGGGACGGTAATATTTTACAAGTTCCTGTCCGGTGGTTTGCTTATAGAGCTGCTCCAGGTCAACCAACTCCTTTTCAAATGCTTCTTTCGCAGCAATTTTAGACATATCCGGATGATGATAAGTATGATTTCCCACAGTATGGCCTTCCGCAACCATCCTCTTAACCAATGCCGGACTGGTTTCTATGTAATTGCCGACTAAAAAGAAGGTGGCTGGTGCCTTATGTTTTTTCAGGGCGTCCAGTATAGGGGCAGTACAACCATTTTCAAAGCCTGCATCGAAGGTTAGATAGATGACTTTATCCTGTGTTTCCTGCAGATAATAAGCGTTATGCTTCTTTAACTCGGCGGGAGAAGCATTTCCTGTGGGCTGAGTGCCTTCAGCACCAAAGCCAAGCCCCCAATTGGAAGAGTCTGGGGCAATAGCAGAGCGATAGGAATCGGTCAGATATCCGGTCAGATGTCCGAATCCAAAGGCCGCTAGTAAGAGGAGCAGGATGAATAGCTTCTTGTAACGAAAGTTTTTCATATCAATACCACATAATGTTATTTGTTCTATTTATATTAATGTTTTTAGTGCGGTACTACATAATATTTGCATACATGATTTTAAATTACATGATGAAGCTGAATTTATAAAAGTTGAGATATTTTAATTTGTGGCTGCCGGGACGCCACTGCGGGAAAACGTTACTGTTCACTCCGTGACCAGTAACACGCTTCGCGATGCACAGAAATTATGCATACTGCATAATTTTGCGCGTCGTATGTCTCGGGATTTCCGTGCATAAGGCACGGAAACACCTCGCGGAATGGTCGCGTGTGAACAGTAACGGGAAAAACCATTAAGTTTCACTTTATAATTGTAAGTGCTTGCAGGACAAGAAAAATATGGTATAATTATAACAATGTAGTAAAACAGGGAATTACAAAAGAAAAATCTTCGAAATAACGAGGAATGGAGACACTATGAAAGTTGTGATTTTGGCAGGAGGTTTTGGAACTAGAATCAGTGAGGAAAGTGGTTTGAGACCAAAGCCAATGATAGAAATTGGAGAAAAGCCCATACTCTGGCATATTATGAAGTTGTATTCTTATTATGGATTCTATGAATTTGTAATCTGCTGCGGCTATAAGCAGCATGTGATCAAGAAGTGGTTTGCGGATTACTATCTGCATAATGGTGACATAACATTTGACTTCACAGATGAAAGTAAGATGATCGTACATAATAATATAGCCGAGCCATGGAAAGTGACTCTTGTGGATACAGGACTTGACACCATGACCGGAGGGCGTATTAAGCGGGTTAAGGAATATCTGGATGGAGAACGTTTCTTCCTGACATACGGTGATGGAGTTTCAGATGTTCCTATCAATGGGCTGTTGGAATTTCATAAATCTCATGGGAAGATGGCTACGATCACATCGGCGCAGCCAGGAGGCCGTTTTGGTATTCTGGATATTTTGGAAGATGGAACGATTACCAACTTTAAAGAAAAGAAAAAAGAGGACGGGGGCTGGATCAATGCCGGATTCATGGTGATGGAGCCGGAGATACTTGATTTGATAGACGATGATACGACAGTCTTTGAAGGATATCCGCTGGAAGAGGCAGCCCGCAGAAATCAACTGAAGGCATATCGCCATAATGGCTTTTGGCAATGCATGGATACGATGAATGAAAAAAGAAAGTTAGAGGATCTTTGGCAGAATAACAAGGCTCCTTGGAAAGTATGGGAATAATGCAGGATTTATCATTTTATAAAGGGAAAAGAGTATTAGTGACCGGACATACGGGATTTAAGGGAACATGGCTTTGCCAGATGCTGGTGGAGGCCGGTGCGAAAGTAACCGGCTATGCATTGGAACCGCCCACCAAACCGGCACTTTTTAGTATTATTGGGATGCAGGAACGGATGAATTCCGTTTTGGGTGACATTCGAGATCTGGACCATTTGCAAAGGGTCATGAACCAAGTAAAGCCGGAGATTGTGCTGCATCTGGCGGCCCAGCCGCTGGTCAGGGATTCCTATAAGAATCCGGTATATACCTATGAAACGAATGTAATGGGAACGGTGAACATTTTAGAATGTGTGCGAGAACAGGAAAGTGTAAAATCATTCTTGAATGTGACTACTGATAAGGTATATCAGAATAATGAATGGGAATGGGGCTATCGGGAAACGGATGTTCTAGATGGATATGACCCCTATTCTAACAGCAAATCCTGTTCAGAACTGGTTACCCACAGTTATCAGCGTTCTTTTTTTGCGGATAGAGAAACAGCTATTTCCACGGCCAGAGCGGGCAATGTGATCGGCGGCGGAGATTTTGCCGTCGACAGAATTATTCCTGATTGTGTCCGGGCAGCAAAAGACCGAAAAGTGATCAGTGTGCGTAATCCGTATTCCGTCCGGCCATTTCAGCATGTGCTGGAACCTTTGTATGCTTATCTCAGGATAGCAGCGGCACAGTATGAGGATGGGTCTTATGGCGGTTATTACAATGTCGGACCGGATGACGCAGACTGTATTAATACGGGAGAACTGGTAGAGTTGTTCTGCCAGGCATGGCAGCAAGGACAAGGGTGGGATACGCAGTCCGAAGAAGGTCCTCATGAAGCTAATTTTTTAAAGCTGGACTGTTCAAAGATGAAGCAGCTATTCAAGTGGAAGCCTCGCTGGAATTTAAAGAAGGCAGTAGAGAAAACGGTTGAATGGACCAAGGTGTATTTTGAAAACGGCGATGTGGTGGAATGTATGAACCGCCAGATTGAGGAATTTTTGTGATTATTCAGCAGCCACTAGGAATTTTTAGGAGAATAGGAATAGACTATGTTTGAAAATATGAAAGAACAACAAGCGAAAGAGCAGATCCTTGCGATGGTGGAAGCGTATTGTGAGACATACCATAACCAGTCAAAGCCATTTCAACCGGGAGACCGGATTGCTTATGCATCGCGTGTATATGATAAAGAAGAGATGACCAACCTGGTGGATAGTGCCATGGAATTCTGGCTGACCGCAGGAAGATATACCAGGCAGTTTGAAAAAGAATTTGCAGAGTATCTGGGAGTAAAATATTGTGCCCTGGTGAATTCAGGTTCCTCTGCCAATCTGCTTGCCTTCATGGCATTGACATCACCGCTTTTAAAAGAGCGTCAGGTCAAACCGGGTGATGAAGTGATTACCGTTGCGGCCGGATTTCCCACCACGGTAACGCCATTGATCCAATACGGTGCGGTGCCTGTTTTCGTGGATGTGACCATACCTCAGTATAACATTGATGTATCCGGGCTGGAAGATGCATTGTCCGATAAAACGAGGGCTGTCATGATTGCCCATACTCTGGGAAATCCCTTTGACTTAAAAGCAGTTAAAGACTTTTGTGTGGAAAATGGATTATGGCTGATTGAAGATAACTGTGATGCCCTTGGGACTACATATACTCTTGACGGAGAGGAAAAACTGACGGGTACCTTTGGGGACATCGGAAGCTCCAGTTTCTATCCGCCCCACCACATGACAATGGGAGAAGGCGGTGCTGTTTATACCGATAATCCGCTCCTTAATAAGGTGGTAATGTCCTTGCGTGACTGGGGGCGTGACTGTGTCTGTCCTTCCGGCTGCGATAATCTGTGCGGACACCGGTTTGATAACCAGTATGGAGAATTGCCGGCCGGGTATGACCATAAGTATGTGTATTCCCACTTTGGCTATAATCTGAAAGCAACCGATATGCAGGCAGCCATTGGATGCGCGCAGTTAAAGAAGTTTCCTTCTTTTGTAGAGCGCAGAATCGTCAATTTTAACCGGCTGTTCAAAGGACTTAAAAATGCTGAGGATTATCTGATCCTGCCGGAGGCATGTGCGGGTTCCAAGCCCAGCTGGTTTGGATTTTTACTGACTTGCCGGGAAGGTGTAGACCGTAATAAAGTGGTTACATATATCGAACAAAAAGGAGTGCAGACGAGAATGCTGTTCTCCGGCAATCTGATCAAACATCCTTGTTTTGATGAGATGCGTTCCAGTAAGACTGGTTACCGCATTGTTGGCGAACTTACGAATACCGACCGAATTATGAGAGATACCTTTTGGGTTGGTGTTTATCCTGGTATGACGGATGAGATGATTGATCATATGGCACAAGTGATATGCGAATCGGTAAAACAATTGTAGGAAGATAATGTTACTGTTAACAGCCCTAGGGGATGTGAATATTAACAAGATAATAACAGGAGTGGACAAATGGTGCTGGGTGAGAAGTTAAGATGGTTTGGTTTTTGGTTGCTGGATGGGCTGAAGGGCGGTAAGGTGCGCAGGTATTATCAGGATATCCGTAAGGGGTATAAAAGCGGAACTCACATCCGCCAAACGGAAGATAAAATCCGCACGCTGATTGAACATGCAGTCAGAACAACGCGGTTTTATAAGGACTATGCCCCGGATACACCTCTTGATCAGCTGCCGGTGGTGAATAAGGATACCTTTCGGGATAATTATGATGCATTTCAGTCATCTGAATATCTGGATGCCGGGGACAACCGGATTATGTATACCAGTGGTTCCACCGGAACGCCGCTGCGTATGATTCAAAACTGTGATAAAATTGACCATAATACAGCGGGTGGAATTTTTCTGGGTGTGGCGGGCGGCTATTATATCGGCATGCGCCAGGCGTTTATTCGGGTATGGGTCAATAATGTGAAGAAGAGCAGGCTGCGCCTGTTTCAGGAAAATATGATCATGTTGGACAGTTCGGGTATGGATGATACGTCTCTTGGGAACATGCTGTCGGTAATAAAAAAGAAAAAAGTGAAGTGTTTAATCGGGTATTCGTCGGCACTTGGGGAAATTTCCCGTTATATCAGTGAAAACCAGATTGACACCAGTGGCTTTTGGGTACGATCGATTATTCCGATTTCAGAATCGATGCCGGAGAAAACCAGGGCAATGCTGAAAGAACAGTTTGGCTGTCCGGTCCAGGCATGGTATTCTAATGAGGAGAATGGTATTATGGGTATCCAGAATCAGGAGGATGAGGGGTATCGGATCGATACTGAGAGTTATTATTATGAGATTTTGAAGATGGACTGTGATGAGCCGGCCAACCCGGGTGAACTGGGGCGGATTGTCATTACCGATTTATATAATTATGCGTTTCCGATTCTCCGCTATGATAACGGCGATACGGCGATAGCAAAAAAGGAGACCAGGAATGGAAGGTATCGTCTGACGCTGACGCAATTGTATGGCAGAAGAAGTGATCTGATATATGACTGTGAAGGGCGGGCGGTGACACCTTATATTATCACTAATAATATGTGGGATGTGCCGGGGGTCAGGCAGTATCGGTTTATTCAGGAAGATGAAGGTAAGTACACGCTGTGGCTGAACGGCAATAAATCAGAGATGGATGTAACCGATATATTGCAAAGAATTCGGCCTTACCTGGGGGAGAAGGCGGATATTACGGTTTTATTTGTGGATGAGATTCCGGTGCTGCAGTCAGGGAAACGTAAGTATATTGAGAACAGGTGGAAAAAGAACGAAAGCAGGTAGCTGCCTAATGCCGGATTTGAAGCAGAATAAGAAGATTATTACAAACACTGCATATACCATGGGAGGCATGCTGTTATTAAATGGCGTACTTCAGATTATTGTTTATCCTTTGCTGAACCGGAATATGGGTGCTGAGCAGATGGGTGATGTGCTTTATATTATGGGGCTTGTTGGTATCCTTTGTCCGTCTGTGGGACAGGCGCTTAATACGAGCCGGCTGGTGGTGCGCAGGATGTATAAAGTGAAGAATGGAGATTATAACCGGACTTTGCTGGTGCTTGGTATTCCTGGGAGTCTTATTGCTTTGCTGGTTGCGTGGCGGGCTTTGCCGGGGATGGGGGCGGGAGTACGGGCGGCTGTTTTTTTGCTGTTGATGGTGACTGTTTTTCGTTATTATGGCGACGTGGAGTATCGGCTGAATTTGAATTATCAGAATTATTTTATTTATTATTTGTTGATATCGGTTGGGTATTTGGCTGGTTTTGGGGTGTATAAGATCAGCAGCAGCTGGTTCTTTGTTTTTTTGATTGGAGAGGTAGCAGGACTTGTTTATCTGGTGGTTAAGGGGACTGTTTTTCGGGAGTTTTTTCGGAAGAGTGATAGTTTTTCGATTGTTTTTCAGCGGGGGGTTTTTCTGACGCTTTCTTATTTGGTTACGAATCTTACTCAGAATATTGATCGGATAATGTTGAAAGCGCTGATTAGTAATTTGGCTGTGACGGAGTATTATGTGGTTTCGTTGATTGGGAAGACGTTGGTTCTTTTGATTGCGCCGGTAAATACGATTGTTATTTCTTATTTGACTAAGCGGAAAGAGAATTTGAGCCGGAGGCAGTTTCTTGGGCTTACGGGGATTGGGTTGGTGGTTAGTGGTGTTTTCTTTGGGGGGTGTCAGATTGTTACGCCAATGTTTATTCGGATTTTTTATCCGGATTTATATGATGGGGTGCGGGGGTTGATCATGGTGGTGAGTCTTGCGCAGATTTTGAGTTTATTGTCGGCGTTTTTGTTTATATTGGTGTTGACTTTTACGGATGAGAAGTGGCAGTTGGGATTGCAGATTGGGCATTTGTGCGTTATGGTAGTGCTGATTTTGATGTTGACGCCGCGGTATGGGATTGTGGGATTTTCGTGGGCTGTTTTGGTGGGAAATGGAGTGAGGATTTTGGGGGTTGTTGTGCTTGGGGGGGTTAAGGCGGGGGGATAGTGGTGTAAGGCGGACGGGTAAAAATCCTGTTGCCCCTGCATGTGTCTGATGTTTCTGGCGGGCTTCGTCGCATCGAATATCTAAGCTGCTGAAAATTTGCTAAAAACGCACAAAAAAAAAGATAAACTCGCTGCGCTCAAACAGTATCTTTTTTTTGTGCAACGCAAATTTCCACCAGCTAAGATATTCTGATACTCCTGCAGATGCCAGAAACATCAGACACATGCAGGGGCAACAGGATTTTTACCCTGGGGGTTGGCCCTGGGAGGTGATCTTGGGGACTGTGAGATTGGTTTGGATGGAGGGATGTAGAGTGGGAATACAGGTGGGTGAGGTTGGTAGGAGATGGGTGTTTAATGTTGTGGATGCTTTTCGGGGGGGGAAGTTGAGAAGGTTGAAAGAGGTGAATAAGCGGGAGATTGTTGATGGGGTTACGGATGATTATGTAAATCGAAGGATTGAGAAATTGCTTTATTATGCAAAAGAAAATTCGGAATTTTATAAGGAACAGAGGGAGCTGGAGAAATTGAGTGATTTTCCGGTTATGGATAAAGGGGATTATATTAAGCACTATGATGAGGTGTTGTGTGATGGTTATGAAGATGGACAGCAAGGTGAATTCCATCGGAGGTGGAAGAGAGGGTGTTCTGGGGGACGGAAAGTGTATTCGTTGAGTACCAGTGGGTCGACGGGGACGCCTTTTATGGTGGTGTGTGATGGGGATAAGATGAATCGGATTAATATGAATTTTATCTCTTGTATGGAATTGAATGGGTTTCGGTTGGGGATGAAGCGTGGGGAATTTCGGGTGTGGATACCGGGGAAGAATGCTGTTACGCCTTTGAAATCGATGAAAAATAATTTGATTATGATTGATATATCTAATATGGGGGATGAGTCTCTGAAGGGGATTTGTAAGACTATTGGGGAGAAGAGGATTCAGGTGTTGGTTAGTTATTCGAGTGCGTTGGGGGCGTTGGCTCGATATATTGTGAAAGAAGGAATCGATGTTAGTAAGTGGGAAGTTGAGATGGTGTTTTCGATGGGAGAGGCGTTGGCGGATGGAACGTTTGATTTGTTGAAGGGGATATTTGGGTTTGCGCCGGTGCGTTCTTATGGGAATAATGAGAATGGGTTTATTGCGATACAGCTGAATGAGGAGCAGGATTATACCGTTGATTTGTATAATTATTATGTGGAAATCTTGAAGTTGGATAGTGATGAGAAGGCGGGGGCCGGGGAAGTGGGGAGGATTGTAGTGACGGATTATTATAATAAGGCATTTCCGATGATTCGGTATGATACTGGGGATACCGGGATTATGGAAATGTATTATGATGGAAAGGGGCGCAGGCATGCTAAGTTTAAAGAAATTTATGGCAGGCGCGGGTCATTGATGTATAATTGTCAGGGAGAGCCTTTGTCTATTCATGTGTTTATGAATATTTTGATCGGACTGGAAGGGATTGTTTACCAGGCAAAATGTATTCAGTGGGAGAAGACGAGATATGAGGTTTTGCTTAATGGGGATCGTGAAAAGATTGATGAGGAAGAGGTTGTGGCTTCTTACCGTAATTATTTGGGGGAAGAGGCGGTTATTGATGTAACTTATGTTGATGAAATTCCGGTACAAGCATCCGGAAAGTGGATGGCTTGTGAGAATCGCTGTTTGGATTACCGATAGGGAAAGGACAGCTGGGATATGGTGTGAGGGCACGAAGATGAAGAAGAAGGTATCGGATTATATAGCAGATTATCTGGTGGAGCAGGGGATAGAGGATATTTTTACCGTTACTGGTGGGATGGCAATGCATTTGAATGATTCTTTTGGGCATCATTCAGGACTGCGGTGCACTTATAATCATCATGAGCAGGCATCGGCAATGGCGGCGGAGGCCTATGCCAGGGTTAATAATCAGATGGCGGGGGTTTGTGTGACGGCGGGGCCGGGGGCGACGAATGCTATTACGGGGGTGCTGTGTGGATGGATGGATTCTATTCCTATGCTGGTGCTTTCGGGGCAGGTGCGTTTTGCTACGACTGTCCGGAGTACGGGGCTGCGGCTGCGGACTATGGGGGTGCAGGAATATGATATTGTGCAGTCGGTTAGAGCGATGACGAAGTATGCGGTTATGGTGACTTCGGCGGAGATGATTCGGTATCATTTGGAGAAGGCGCTTTATTTGGCCCGGACGGGAAGGCCGGGGCCGGTGTGGCTGGATATTCCGCTGGATGTTCAGGGGGCGGTGGTTGAGACGGATACATTGAAAGCGTATGTGCCCGGGATAGAGGGGGAAAGTGCGCTGTCGGGTATTTCGGATGAAGTGATCGATACTATTTTGGAGAAGATCAAGAATGCCCGGCGGCCGGTATTGTTTGCCGGGAATGGGGTTCGGCTGGCGGGGGCGATCGATGAGTTTCGGGAACTGGCTGATGCACTGGGGGTTCCGGTGGTGACGGGAATGAGCAGTGTGGATGCGATGGAGAGCAATCATCCTCTTTTCGTGGGGCGGAATGGCAGTACGGGTAACCGGGCGGGGAATTTTGCCGTGCAAAACAGCGATGTGCTGCTGTCGATTGGGAGCCGTCAGGGGTTCGCGCAGACGGGATTTCAGTATCAGAGCTGGGCGAGGGAAGCCTATACGATATTGAATGATATTGATCCGGAAGAGTTGAAAAAGCCTAGTTTGCATGTGAGTTTGGCGGTATGTGGTGATGCGAAAGAATTGATCCGGAAGTTATTGGCGAGAGTAGGAGGGGAGAGGCCATGGTTTACGAGGGAGTGCTGGGTGGGCCGGTGCCGGATGTGGAAAGAGAAATATCCGGTGGTGACCAAGCGGCATTATGAGACGATGGAAGATGGTTGTACCAATATCTATGCGTTTTATCAGGAGTTATCCCAGTGCCTGCAGGAGCATGCCAAAGTGGTGGTGAGTGTGGGGACGGCCCGGGTTGCGGGAAGTCAGGCGATGGTTATTAAGAAAGGGCAGCGGTTTATTACCAATCCGAATACGGCGTCCATGGGATACGGGCTGCCGGCGGCAATTGGTGTGGCAAGGGCTTGCCGGGGAGAGGATATTGTATGTGTGACAGGGGAAGGGAGTCTGCAGATGAATATTCAGGAGCTGCAGACGATTATTCAGAACCGGCTGCCGATTAAGATTTTTGTGATCAATAATCAGGGATATCATTCTATCCGCCAGACCCAGAAGGGATTCTTTGGTGAACCGTTTGTTGGGATTGGTGAGGAAAGCGGGGATCTGAGTTTTCCCCGGCTTGAGAAACTGGCGCCGGCTTATGGTTTTCCTTACTATGCATGCCGGGACAGTGGTTGTCTGAAGGGCGATATTGATCAGGTGCTGAGTGTGCCGGGGGCGGTTGTCTGCGAGGTTTTTGTAACCAGGAAGCAGTTTACGGAACCGAAGACAAGTTCTAAGCGGCTGCCGGACGGAGAGATGTTCTCGGCGCCGCTGGAGGACATGTTTCCATTTCTTTCGCGGGAAGAATTGCAGGAAAATATGTGTATTCCGCTGATGGAAGAGGGGCAATAGAAGATGGAAAGAGTTGTTATTACCGGTGCCACCAGTATGATCGGGGTGGCTTTAACGGCGGAGTGCCTGAAAAATGACATTGAAGTATATGCTGTGGTAAGGCCCGGTTCGCAAAAGGTTTCCCGGTTATGGGAAGATGAAAGGCTGCATATTGTGGAATGTGCTCTTGAACAGTTAGCTATGCTGCCTGAAAGGATAGAAAAATCATGTGATACGTTCTATCATATTGCCTGGGGACATACAGGGGCGGCGCGTAATGCAAGCGTGGAACTGCAAAGCAATAACATTATGTATACCATGCAGGCGATTCGGGCGGCGAAAAATTTGGGCTGCAGAAGGTTTATCGGAGCAGGATCCCAGGCTGAATACGGAGTGCAAAATCTGAATAAGATAAAGCCTGACACACCGACGAATCCAACTACGCCATATGGTGTCAGTAAACTGGCAGCCGGGCAGCTGGCTTTTCTGCTGTGTGGGGAGCTGGGGCTTCAATGTATCTGGCCGAGGATTTTCAGTGTATATGGTATTTATGATAAAGAGTCATCGATGATTACCGGCAGTTTGCGAAAAATGCTGCAGGGAGAACCGACAGCATTTACGAAGGGAGAACAGCGTTGGGATTATCTGTATAGTAAGGACGCGGGGCGGGCATTTTACCTGCTTGGAGAAAAGGGGAAAGATAAAGCGGTATACTGCATTGGTTATGGGTGTGCTTTTGCCCTTGCAGATTTTATCTGTAAAATGAAGGATGGGGTAGATCCGTCAATTATTCCGGGGATTGGAAAAATTCCATATCCTGCGGGTGTAATTATGAATTTGTGCGCAGATATTTCTTCACTGCAGGAGGATACAGGATTTACACCGGAGTATAGTTTTGATGAGGGAATTAAAGATACAATAGAGTGGTTAAGGAGAACAACAAATGAAAAAGAAAATATCGGTGGTTATCCCTACTTATAACGAAGAGGATAATGTAAAACCGTTGGCAAAGGCCATTGTGACATTAATGGACAAGGAGCTGAGCCATTATGATTATGAGATTATTTTCATTGATAATCATTCCCGGGACTGGACCCAGGTTAAGCTTAGAGAGCTGTGCCGAAACAATCCCAACATTAAAGCTATTTTTAATGCAAAGAATTTTGGACAGATGCGTTCCCCGGTCCATGGCCTGAAGCAAGCGAATGGAGATTGTGTAATCCGCATGTGTGCTGACTTCCAAGACCCTGTGGAGCTGATTCCGGAGTTTGTAAAGGCTTGGGAAGAAGGAAGCAGGATAGTGATCGGTGTTAAGAAATCCAGCCAGGAAAAGCGGCTGATGTACTTTGTCCGATCCGCTTATTATAAATTGATCAATCGGATCACAGACATTGATCACATCGAACATTTTACCGGATTTGGTTTATATGATAAGACTTTTGTGGATGTGGTAAAGGATTTACATGATCCGATGCCTTATCTGCGAGGGATCATCGCTGAATTGGGCTTTGACTATACAGCCATTCCTTATAAACAGAGAAAACGCATGACAGGGAAGAGTAAGAATAATTTTTACAGCTTATATGATTATGCTATGGTTGGTATCACTTCCTATTCAAAGGTGGTTATGAGGCTTGCTACATTTTTGGGATTTTTCGTGGGCGGCGTGAGTTTTATCGCCGGAATTGTATATTTTATCATGAAGCTGATATATTGGGATCGTTTTTCCGCCGGAGTTGCTCCGATGCTGATCGGAATCTTTTTCTTAGGGGCGCTGCAGTTGTTCTTTATCGGCTTTCTGGGGGAGTATGTCCTGAGTATTAATACCAGGGTTTTAGATCGCCCGCTTGTGGTGGAAGAAGAGCGGATTAATTTTACGGAGGAAGACTATGACGGGGTGACCGGGGAAGAGCCGAAGGAGATTGCCAGAAAAGAACCGAGGGAGAGCGTCAAGAAAGCAACCAGGAAAAAACCAAGGGAGAGCGTCAAGGAAGTAATCAGGGAAGAACCGAGGGAGAGCGTCAGGGAAACAACCAAGGAAGAACCGAGGGAGAGCGTCAGGGAAGCAACCAGGGAAGAACCGGGGGAGAGCGTCAAGGAAGTAACCGGGGAAGAGCCGAGGGGGATTGCCATGGAAGCAATCCGGGAAGAAATTGATACGCAGTTACCAGGAGGAGAACTATCATGAAAAAGGTAATCAGGAAGTTTGACAGCATTGGGAAAATGCAGTGGTTTAATGTAACCAATGTATGTCGGTTGGACTGGATAATATCCTTACTGATTCTGGCGTTTCTGTTTGTTACATTTATTTCCGGCGATATCGTCCTTACCGGAAACCGTTCTTTTTTGTACCTGCAGGGTGCAACTGACTTTTATAAAGCAAGCTATGAACAATCTCAGGGTTTTTATGCGAATTATCTGCCCAGTACATTTGTGGCATTTGCCATCTGGAATCTGCCTCTCTATCTTGTGGGTAGAGTGCCGGCAGCTATTTTGGAATTTCCTTTTTTAAATCTGATGTGGTATAAGCTATTGCCGGTTATCTTATATTTTGTAACAGCTCATTTTATCTATAAAATCGGCTGTCTCCTGAACTTTGGTGAGGAAAAAGCACGTATCTGTAAAATGGCATTTCTACTATCGCCCATTGCAGTTTACAGCCAGTTTATCTTCAGCCAGTATGATATTTTTACGGTCTTTTTTATGGTGGCAGGATTATACTTCTATTTTCGTAACCACAAAAATGATAAATTACGAGAGTCCGGCAGGCCGGCTTTTGGTAATGATATGCTATGGTTTACCTTAATGTTTGGCATTGCTGCAACTTTTAAGTATCATGCACTGGCATATTTTGCGGTGCTTCTGGTGCTCCGGGAAAAGAAGATTCTAAAAATCCTAAAATACTGCATTCTGGTGGCACTGCCTCTGGCGATAGAAATCATACCACACCTGAACTCACCTTATTTTTATCGGTGCGTATTAGGGTTCAGCGCGCTTAATTTTGTTGACGGAGGGCTTTCTTTTGGTCTGGGATCCATTAATATAGCGTTGGTGGTGGTGGCATTTTTGCTGGTATGGACATATCAAAAAGAGACAGTGACAAAGGAAGAACAGGTGTCCTGGGCACTGTTTTTTACCGGCGGAGTTTCTTTTGCCATATTTGGATTCACAATTTGGAATCCGCAGTGGCTGCTGATGCTGGTCCCTTTTCTGGTGTTGAGTATCTTTGTAAATAAGAATAGCCGAATGCTGTTGCTGCTGCTGAATATTTTTATAATTGCTTTGTATGTATACAGTGTGAATCGCTGGGCGGGGATTGCGGATGAGCACTTGATGACTCATGGCATTTTCAAGTTTGTCATTGGTTCTGGGACGATGTCGACGACAATGAGCCAGGTGTATGGCTTTCAGGACAAATCCATACTGTTGGCATGTATCTGGGTGATTCTTCTGGTATACTTTGTATTTAGCCATCCAAAGTTCCATACGAATCAAGGTAATCGCTTGCCAAAGTATACGTTGAATTATGTCAGGCTTGCTTTTTTGGCAGGTGTAATCGGTTTTGCTGCCCCCGCAGGTGTTTGCATGGCCAAAGCGATTGGCGGGGAATGTACATTTATGAATACCAGAGCTGTAGAGCAGGAAGCGTGTAATCCGATTGCGGTTAAAAAAGGTTCCACGGTACGGCAGGTATTCGCAGCCGAAGGTGAGATTGTAAATAATATCTCCGTGCGAATGGGAATGTACAATCGAATTAACGACTCTGTTTTAACAGTACGGATTCTGGATAAAGAGGATGACTCTGTTGTATATGAAACGAATATGAATACAATCTCGTTTGTAAAAGAGGAGAGCATGTACCGGATTCTGAATGAGGATGTACCGGTGGAGGAAGGTAAGGAATACATTCTGGAGTTATCAAGTGATACCGACGATAATGATTTTATTGCGGTATATTATACTGATGCCGATGAAGGAGATTACTTGGCAGAGATTCCGGATGTACAGGAAGCGGTGAAGATTGTTGGTGAGATAAGAGGAATAAAGTGAAACTTAGTTCAGAGGGAGTTTTTGACTCCCTCTGAATTTTAGTTGAACCAATCCAGGGACTTAGCAGCTCTAATGCCGCCGCCTGCAGAGGCGAGGGTATTAGAGCTTAGTCAACTGCCGAGTGTGTAAATGTCACGAAAAATATATAGTGTTGGTGACATTATATAATCTGGATTTTTAAGGCTTGACAGGAGAAAAATGGAATGGTATAATTGGGTCAGCAAAAGACCCAAAAGGTCGCTTGTGATAAATATTTGAAGATAGAAAAGTTAACAGTGAAGAGTTGATCGAGCAGCAGGAGGAGATCATACAGCAGATAAAATGCGGTGAGCCTGAGGAAGCACAGCAGGAGGAATAGGTTGATATGAGCATTACATTTTTTACCTTTGTTATTTCGATATGTTGGAGCAGTATGCTAATTGTTGCCTTATACTTTTTAAGAAAAAGATATTCCTTTCATAAAAAAACAGAAGTATTTTGTCTGTTTACTATATATCTATTTTGTATTTTAAGAATGTTTTTACCAGTAGATCTTCCTTTTTCCATAGGAATATCAATGGAAGGGTTTTATAGTGAATTTTGCAGATACTTCTATCTGGAAAAGATCAGGGTGGGAGATCTTCAAATTTCATTTGCCGTAACCCTGGCAGTCATTTGGATCAGCATTGCGGTTTTTCTTTTATGGCGATTTGGTATTCATTATTATCATATCATGAAGG
>Ga0153940_1000115_pt1 | contig 49446 bp, 36 predicted proteins | sample TSNJ024MetaG_FD_104736 | JGI IMG/M metagenome (GOLD analysis project Ga0153940, IMG submission 104736) | Attine ant fungus gardens microbial communities from New Jersey, USA - TSNJ024 MetaG | ecosystem: Host-associated > Fungi > Mycelium > Unclassified | place: USA: New Jersey, Brendan T. Byrne... | reverse complement strand
TTAACTGCTCTATATTCTTCCACTTTGCCCATCGGAAGAATGTAGCGAAACAACGCTGAACATTCCTAACTACCAAACACTTACTCTATTCTTCCAAATTTTGCCTATCTTTGCGAGATTCTTATTATCTTTGTATATTAAACAGCAATAAAGGTTTACTATTTCATTCGCAAACACATGGATTTTATGAAAATATCGGTACACACAACTTTACTTTTAGCTTTTATCTTTCTTGCTTTACCATGCAAATCCCAGAAAAATCAAGATAAAAAATATAAAAGTTTTTATCATTCAGTGAATAAAGCACATGGAGCAATGCCGGTGCAAACCAGCCGGGTTGCTGACCCGGATATTATAATCGAAAAAATTACAGCAGCAGAGTTAGACTCAGTGATAAAAAATCAGATAGGAGTAACAGACATTATGCAAGGAGGGAAATCATTATTGCATCCGGTTGTTACATTAGAATTAGATCCTTATTCTTCAGCATCTCAGGCTCTATTTGGCTGTGTTGAAACCCCGGACAGAATTCCTCAGGTAGGGAAAGGTGTTCCGGAACCGAAAATCCAGAGTTTTCCAATGGTGAAGAAAACCCGTATAACCGCATCGGCTACCACTACTTCCGCGAAAAAAGCAGCGGAACCTGAGCGTACAACCAAAGTCCCGTCAGGGACGCCAACTCCGGCAGTGGCTGCTCCGAGAGTTGCCAGAACAGTTCCGAATGCAGAAATAGCAACTCCAGCTTCAAAACCATCGACATCATTCCGTGTATTTAATGATTCTGATTGGAAACTATTCCGTTCTGTAGATGTGCAATTGGTAGATCAGGCAGATAACGGATTTATGAAGAAATATGCTATTGTACTTGGCTCTTTCAAAAGCCTGAATAATGCAGAATTTATTAAGCGGACATTCAACGGGGTGGGAGAACGCTCTACAGTCGTCAGGAGTAATCAGGGAATATATTATACTTTATTAGGTAGTTATGACTCTGAGAGAGATGCTATTCAAAAACTGGAAGAAGTAACAAGAAAATATACAGAAGGAGTTTCAAAGACAAGGCGCATAAGCCGTTTTGGAATACCACTCGACGATTTGTGGATTTTGATCCTTAAATAAGAGAATTAGAATAAATTGAAAGAATGAGGATAAAATTCTTGGGGACAGGGACGTCTACAGGAGTTCCTGAAATAGGATGTCAATGCGAGGTGTGTACTTCCGGTAATATAAAGGACAGACGCTTGCGAGCGTCTGTCTTGGTGAGTATAGATGGCATAAGATTGTTGATTGACTGCGGCCCGGATTTCAGGGAGCAGATTTTGCCTGAAGAGTTTGCACCTATTGATGGGGTACTACTTACGCATGAACACTATGACCATGTTGGAGGATTAGATGATTTACGACCGTTTTGCAAATTTGCGGATGTTGATATTTACGCCAATAATATAACATTAGATGCTCTAAGAAAGCGGACTCCTTATTTCTTTCTGGAACATAAGTATCCCGGCGTTCCTGCATTACTATTGCATGAAGTAGATAAGGATAGACCTTTCACTATTAAGAATGTGGAGGTGCAGCCCATAGGCGTAATGCATTATAAACTTCCTATTCTGGGGTATCGCATCGGCAATTTTGCATACCTGACAGATGTAAAGATTATTCCGGAAGGAGAGTATTCCAAATTGGAAGGCTTGGATGTGCTGGTTATAAATGCATTGCGCATCGGGGAACACATATCACACTTAAATTTGTCACAAGCATTGGGTGAAGTCAAAAAGATAGCCCCAAAGAAAACTTACCTTATTCATATGTCGCACGGTATAGGTTTACATGATGTAGTGCAGCCGGCACTGCCTGATAATGTGTTCTTATCCTATGATGGACTTGAGGTATTTATATAGTGATACCATATTTACAATTCTTCGTCTTTCTTTTTCCTGACAGTCCAGCCGAAGCCCCCGATTTTATTACCCAGTTCGTAATACTGGCCGTGTGAATAAGCTATGGGATTTGCATCTTCGAGACTGAACTTGCCCGTTGTGCTGTCAATGTATTTCTCGTCGGCTTTTACGTTTACCACGTCGGCTATAAACATATCATGTGAACCGAGGCTAAGTATTTCTTTTACCCGGCATTCTATATTTAAAGGTGATTCTTCAATGATTGGAGCTTGTATGACCGAAGCTTTCCCCACAGTCAGTTTCATTTCTTCAAATTTGCTGAAGTCTTTCCCTGATCTGACGCCGCACCAGTCCGTTGCATACGCCAATTCTTCGGTGGTAATATTTATCACGAACTCCATATTCTGTTTGATAATATTATAGGAATGGCGTTCGGGACGGATTGATATATAGCACATTGGCGGATTGGTACATATGGTTCCCAACCAACTAAGCGTAATGATGTTGTATTCGGCGGGATTGCTGCCGCAACTAATCATGGCAGCAGGTAAAGGGTATATCAGTGTTCCCGGTTTCCAGTCTTGTTTCATTTCAGGATAATCTCGTCTTTCTTTATTTTTACACTGCAATAATGACATTGCAACTCAATATTCTCTCTGTCAATAACATCGAATTTAGTGGACATAGGTTCATTATTGGTAATACACTTGGGATTATTACACTTCATTATGCCCTTTATTTTCCGAGGAAGGATAACCCTTTTCTTTTCCACAACCGTGTAGTCTTTAATGATGTTTAATACAACATTAGGAGCAATTAAGGCTATCTTATTAATGACTTCTTCTTCAAAGAATTTGTCGGAAATCTTGATGATACCTTTGGTATTCATCTTTTTGCTTTCCAGATTATTACCGATGGTAATAGGATTACTCAGCTTTTCCAACTCAAGTAGTGATACTACCTTGAAAACTACATTTGAGGGTATATGGTCTATAGCTGTACCATTACAGAGGGCGGCTACCTGTAATTCTTTCCTTTGTTCTTTCATCTCTTGATTGCGATTATTCTACATTAATATTCAAAGCATCACATATAACGGCTTCACGGGTAAAAACTCCGTTCTTTGCCTGTTCAAAATAATAGGCTTTAGGACTGTCATCCACATCCTGTTGTATTTCATTTACGCGAGGAAGAGGATGTAATATTCTCAGGTTCTCTTTAGTATCCGCTATCATATCTTTCTTGAGGATATATACATTCTTCACCTTTTCGTACTCCATCAGGTCTGTGAAGCGTTCGCGTTGTACACGGGTCATATAAAGTATATCCGCATTGTTTATCACTTCCGGAGAGAAATCTGTGTATTCTTTATACTTTATATTGTGCGAATCGCAGAAGTTTTTGTATGTTTCGGGTAGTCTTAATTCTTCGGGAGCTACAAAATTGAATGTAGGATTGAAGTGCGACATCCCGATTATAAGGGAGTGTACTGTGCGTCCATACTTTAAATCACCGACAACTGTTAGTTCAAGATTCTCCAGCGTGCCCTGCGTTTTGAATATGGAATAAAGGTCGAGCATCGTTTGTGTCGGATGCTGGTTAGCTCCGTCCCCGGCATTAATGATGGGTATAGAAGATACTTCCGACGCGTAGCGTGCAGCCCCTTCGAGATGATGACGCATAATGATAATATCGGCATAGTTATTTACCATGGCAATCGTATCTTTAAGTGTTTCCCCTTTCGAAGAACTGGTGGTGGCAGCATCGGAAAAACCTATGATGCGACCGCCCAGCCTGTTTACTGCAGTTTCGAAGCTAAGGCGTGTACGGGTAGAGGGTTCGAAGAAAAGGGTAGCACAGACTTTACCTTCCAATAATCTCCGGTTAGGATTCTCATCAAACTTTTTAGTCAAGTTGATTATTCTCAGAATATCTTCTTTAGAATAATCTGTAATGGATACCAGGCTTTTGTTGCACATATGTTTAATCAGGTTTTATATTATATCAAAAAAATCCCCGAAAAAGAGAACTTCTTCGAGGATAAATTATCTATATATTAAAATAGTTGTTGTAAATAAATAGATTGTCTTCGGGTATAAAATGATGATCTCGCATATATTTTCGTTTCATGACAATCTTTATTTTATTATTTTTCAAAGATAGATACTTTTTTTGAGATATAGCATTAAAAATTATTGGGTATTTTTAATTACCACCAATTTTTCTTTTCCTGAATAATGATTTTTTCTGCTGTTGAATCGATAATACTGATATATTCTTTTTTTGTACGGAATCCATCTTTTAAAGAATATCCTCTGGCCTCTACTGTTTCTACACTTTGTAATTTGCCATGCGGAGATACGATATGGGGAGAAATATTTTTTGCCCGGGGAAGTCTTCCAAATGGATTTCCATCTTTTGTAACATATATCGTAATACCGTTTGTATTGTATTCAGTGCAGCTATCCAATAGATTTGGCTCTAACTGTTGGTCCTTGGCCGAGAAAGGTTTTATAAGGAGGCTCATCTTATTGTATGGGGTAATTACAGACTTATAATCTTCCATCCATCTGTGATAATGATTTGATCGATTTACCGACATAATGACCATAATAACTATGGTGCTGTAAAGCAACGCTGTTTTTAATCTATGGAAACGGGCCTTTCGCTGATAAACAATAAAGTTGAGTATAAAAAATGCGGTTCCACAGATAATCCCGGAGGCAAACCGGACATCAGGAGCCGATAATAACCAGTATGTGAACGAGAGAAGCAATGTTATGTATAACATCAGTTGCGGTTGTTTCAGTTGCCTGTTCCTGTCTTTTTTCCAACAGGATATATAATATATAAAAAATGGCGATATTATAATGATTAAATAAAATAAAGTAACGAGAATATTATTGATAAGGAATATCTTAAATGTTAGAAAACCGGATCTTTCAAAAAAATAGAACGTAATAAGATCTTTAAAAATACCTTGAGCAAAATTTCCGATAGCTATCTCCCGTTGGATTTTTGCAATTCCTTCCGGTATTTTCCAATCAAAGGAAAATATGTTCAATTCGTTCAGCGGATACACTAAATAGCTGGATATAATAATATTCCGAACCAGCCATAAACCTATAATGGAGATGGCAGAAACAGTTAAGAATACAGGTAGGGCTTTTCTTTTTTCTTTAATTAATATGAAAAAAATATATAAAGAAAAAATACATAGAGGGAAAACTGACATTTTGAATGTACAAAGAGTTACCGGCAAAATGAAAGCAAAAAGGTTTCTCTTATTCAATAGTTCCGGGTATAAGGTAAACCGTGCAATAAAATAAAAAGCACAAATATTGGGTACAATATCGGTAGATGAATCTGATAAAAAATTGGCATTCAAAGAGAAGAAAACTAGAAAAATGAATAGCAAGACCATCCTGCTGATATGAAATCCGGATGTTACTACTTCTTTCAATACCCATATCATTATATATATGAACAATATGGATTGTAGAGCGTATATTGGTTCACCTAAAAGAAAACGAAAAGTGAAAATGGCCGAAAGTAGCAAATAGTTTGAATTGAATCCAAAGCGGTCTTCTATATTTCCCAATCCCGGAATAACAGCATATTCTTCATTCAATCGTATTTGTGGATAGTGGTAATAAAGAGCATCATCCCAGACTTTGCAATATAATACATACAATAAAATGCTGCATATTGCGAGTAATATTGCTGCTTTTTGAGGCGTAGACAGGGAGAGGAATGATGCCTTTATCTCCCGGATTCTTTTTTTGAGGCGTTCTTTGTTAAATATCCAATGAAAGGAACTGATTGCACAATATGCAAAAAGGATATAATGGTTGGAAGGTAACCATAGTGATGAAAGACTGAGGGGTATCAGCACAAAGCATATTCCCAGAATGAGAGTATCGGGGATATTATATTGTTCTTCTTCTTTGCAAAGTTTGTTATATAGGAATATAAAGATATCCCCAAAGGATAGTAATATGAAAGATATTACTACCCAGGCTAATAAGATGGCTATCATTCCTTAATTTTACATTTCCAGATCCACATCGAACAATTCATGCCAAGGCAGGCCTTGTTTATTCAGTTGCTCCATAAATGGGTCCGGGTTAAATTCTTCTACATTATATACTCCCGGTTTGCGCCAAAGGCCTTTCATAAACATGATTGCACCGATGGTCGCGGGTACGCCGGTCGTGTAGCTCACCCCTTGCGCGCCCGTTTCTTTGTAGGCAGCTTCGTGGGAGCAGTTGTTATAGACATAGTAGGTGCGTTCTTTTCCATCTTTTATACCTTTGACACGGCATCCGATAGATGTCTCACCTGTATAATTTTCTCCTAATTCACCCGGATCAGGTAATACGGCTTTCAGAAACTGAATAGGAACGATTTCCACTCCGTTATAGATAATAGGGTCGATACGTGCCATACCTATATTCTGTATAACACGCAGATGTGTGAGATACTCTTGTCCGAATGTCATCCAAAAACGCGCACGTTTCAGTGTCGGGAAGTTTTTGACAAGCGATTCCAACTCTTCGTGATAAATTACATACGATTCTTTTGGTCCGATATTCGGGTAATTCAATGGCTTGTGTATGGCATGAGGCTCCGTCTCCACCCATTTACCATCTTCCCAGTATTTACCTTTCTGGGTAACTTCACGTATATTGATTTCCGGATTAAAATTGGTAGCAAAAGCTTTTCCATGGTCACCGGCATTGCAATCCACGATGTCGAGGTAATGTATCTCATCGAAGTGATGTTTGGCGGCATAGGCTGTGAATACACTGGTAACTCCGGGATCGAATCCACAACCTAGTATTGCTGTGAGCTCGGCTTCTTTAAACTTTTCTTGATAAGCCCATTGCCAACTGTATTCGTATTTCGCTTCTTCTTTCGGCTCATAATTGGCTGTGTCCAGATAATTGACTCCACAAGCAAGGCAGGCATCCATTATTGTCAGGTCCTGATAAGGCAATGCGACATTGATAACCAATTCCGGCTTGAAAGAATTAAATAGCCTCTTCAGATCTTCAACATTGTCTGCATCAACCTGCGCTGTCTGTATTTTATTCCCACCTATAGCCTTAGCAATAGCATCACATTTCGATTTTGTACGGCTAGCCAGCATTATTTCGGTAAAGACATCCATATTTTGGGCAACTTTGTGCGCTACAACTGTGCCAACACCTCCGGCTCCGATAATTAAAACTTTTCCCATTTCTTTATTTTAAAACGATTATTTTATAATGAATAAATTCGCTTTACAAAAATACGATTAAAAATGATAAATAGAAAGTATCTGTTTTCAGATTTAGGGGTAGTCTTGCTATTAATGATGCGCTTTGCGGGATAGTTCTTTTGAATGTTTGATAAGATGTGTCTTTCAGTGTTCTTATTAACGTATATCTACAACTAATTAAGCAAAATATCTCTCATTTCAAAATAATTCGTAGAATATTTAACTATTTAAAACATTGTAGTTAACTAAGATTTAAAAATGATAAGCGTACTTATTTTTTTTGTTTGCAACAATATTATTAAAAATTTATATTGTTTATATTTGCGACGACATTTGTAGAGGAGTCTGGTGCCACAAATTTATACAGAAAGGTCTTCAATATTTACTGATTCTCCAAAAGTTTTATTAATTTTAAAGCTTTTATAAAAAGTGGTAGGGAATTGCTTAGGCAATTCTTCGAGACTTGCATGGTGCATACTTTTGAGCAAACGGAAATAATAGAAAATAAATAATAAATAGAAAGCTTATGTCACAAATTGTTGGGCATGTATCTCAAATAATCGGACCGGTGGTAGACGTGTTTTTCGACACAGCCAGCCCTGCATCGAACTTGCCGAATATCAATGATGCCCTTGAAATTAAAAGACCTGACGGTCGCTCTTTGATTCTCGAAGTTAAACAACACATAGGCGAAGACACTGTACGTGCCGTAGCCATGGATAGTACCGACGGTTTGAGCCGGGGATTGGATGTGATACCTTTGGGCTCACCTATCAGAATGCCAGCAGGAGATCAGGTAAAAGGTCGTTTGATGAATGTTGTAGGAGATGCTATCGATGGTATGAGTACTTTGGATAAGACCGGAGGAAACCCTATTCACCGGGAACCGCCAAAATTCGAAGAATTGCAGACTACACGCGAAGTTCTTTTTACTGGGATTAAAGTTGTGGACTTGCTTGCTCCGTATGCAAAGGGAGGTAAAGTCGGTTTGTTCGGTGGGGCCGGAGTTGGTAAGACCGTACTAATCATGGAACTTATTAATAATATTGCTAAAAAGCACAATGGTTATTCTGTATTTGCAGGGGTAGGGGAACGTACCCGCGAAGGGAATGACCTGTTGCGTGAAATGATAGAGTCGAAAGTTGTCCGTTACGGAGAAGAGTTTGAAAAAAGCATGGAAGAGGGGCATTGGGATTTGTCGAAAGTAGATCCCAAGGAACTTGAAAAATCCCAGATATCACTTGTATTCGGCCAGATGAACGAGCCGCCGGGGGCGCGTGCCGACGTAGCCCTTTCGGGACTGACTATAGCAGAATCGTTCCGCGATGCAAAATCAGACGGGCCAAAAGATATCCTTTTATTTATTGATAATATATTCCGTTTTACACAAGCTGGTTCGGAAGTTTCGGCCTTGTTGGGACGTATGCCATCGGCAGTAGGTTACCAGCCTACACTGGCAACAGAGATGGGGGCTATGCAAGAACGTATTACTTCTACTAAGAACGGGTCCATCACATCGGTACAGGCAGTGTATGTACCTGCCGATGACTTGACCGACCCTGCGCCTGCGACAACATTCTCCCACTTGGATGCTACGACCGTTCTCGACCGTAAGATTACCGAGATGGGTATTTATCCGGCTGTGGACCCGCTGGGTTCTACCTCCCGAAGTCTCGACCCTATAGTTGTAGGGCAGGAACATTACGATACAGCCCAACGGGTGAAAGAAATACTTCAGCGTAACAAAGAACTGCAGGATATCATTGCCATTCTGGGTATGGAAGAACTTTCCGATGAGGACAGGCAAACTGTGAACCGTGCAAGACGTATCCAACGTTTCTTGTCCCAGCCGTTTAATGTGGCAGAGCAATTCACCGGAGTACCGGGTGTGATCGTCGATATTCAGGATACTATCAAAGGTTTCCAACGCATATTGGATGGAGAGGTGGATTATTTACCTGAACAGGCATTCCTGAATGTAGGTACAATCGAAGATGCTATTGAGAAAGGTAAGAAAATACTGGCTCAGGCTGCGGAATAATTTGAAAATTACCAAATTCGAAAATTAGCAAATATGAATTACAGAAATATCATAATTCGCTAATCTGCTAATTTACTAATTGAAAATATGAAAAAAACAGAACTCCAACTTAATATTATATCAGCCGAAAAGAAACTGTTTTCGGGTGCTGTGGCTTCGGTAGTCATACCCGGTATATCGGGCAGCTTCGGAGTTTATCCCGACCATGCACCGTTGATTTCACCATTGAAAGAAGGTGTAATTATTTACACGGTCGGCGGATCGGAAAAAACAGTAGAGGTGAATGGCGGTATAGCAGAAGTGAACAACGGAGTTGTGACAATTTGCGTAGCTTAAAGGATGGACTTTTTTAAAGCCAAATTAATTACTTCGTTACTGGCATTCGGCCTTATCGCAGGGGCTTTGATCGGTGCTTTGCTGTACTATCAGTTTCCGCAGTATTATCCGCACTGGTACGAAGGTATTTTGCTCTTTTTTCTACTGTTAGAATCTTTGATCCTCGTCTATGTAGAATCATCAAGCCGGAAGGCTACTTCGCGGCAGATGTTGAATACATATATGCTGACAAAGGTGATAAAGATATTTGCAGCACTCATTTTTGTTGGGGCATATGCAATTATAGTTAAGGAAAATATAAAGAGTTTCGTTCTTATTTTTATGATTTTCTATCTGTTGTTCCTGGCCTTTGAAGCCTATTTGTTCACCAGAATAGAAAAACGGATAAAGAAAAACAACAGTAGTATATGAAACACTATTTGAAATATGTTACAGCCATAGTCTTTCTGTTTGCAGTCGCGGGCATGCAGCCTGTAGCGGCGGAAGAAGGACATGAAGCCAAAGTGGAACAGGAAGAAGGCGAATTGAACGTAAAAGAATTGATTCTCGACCACCTGGCCGACTCTTATGAATGGCATATGGCTAGTTTCGGCGATTTCCATCTGAGTATCCCTTTGCCAATTATAGTAAAGGGTGAAACCAGCGGGTGGCATATATTTATGTCAACCAGATTCCATCACGGGCACGAAGCATACGAAGGCTTTTATATTGCTCCCGATGGTAAATATAAAGGCAAAATAGTAGAAAAGAATGCAGCAGGAGAAGAAGTGCGTCCGTGGGATTTTTCACTTACCAAGAATGCGACCAGCCTGATAATCAGCTCTGTCTTATTACTCGTTATAGTAATGAGCGTTGCCGGTTGGTATAAAAAACAGGCGAAAAGCGGGGAAAAGAAAGCTCCGAAAGGTTTTGTCGGTTTCATGGAAATGTTCATAATGAGCGTTCAGGATGATATCATCAAACCTTGTGTGGGTAAGAATTACAGGAAGTTTTCGCCTTATCTGCTTACCGTATTCTTTTTCATCTTCTTCAACAATATAATGGGATTGATCCCTATATTTCCGGGAGGGGCGAATGTGACGGGTAATATTGCCATCACGCTGATACTGGCACTGTTTACATTCTTTACAGTAAACCTTTTCGGGACAAAGGAATATTGGAAAGAAGTATTCTGGCCCGATGTGCCGACATGGTTGAAAGTTCCGATTCCGATTATGCCTGCTATCGAGTTGGTAGGTGTCTTTACCAAGCCGTTTGCATTGATGATTCGTCTTTTTGCCAATATCCTTGCCGGACACTCCATTGTACTGGGATTGACATGCCTTATATTTGTTACGGTCAATCTGGGAACTGTCATCAATAGCTCGATGACTGTAGTTTCTGTATTGCTTACAATTTTTATCAGTCTGGTAGAAATTCTGGTTGCATACATCCAGGCGTATGTGTTTACTATGTTGTCGGCTGTATTTATCGGTCTGGCACAAGCCGAACCGCATCATCACGTAGAAGAAAAGCATTAAATTGATTAGCCAATTTGAAAATGTGCCAATATGCCAATGAAACGAATTTAAAGAAACAATAAAACCAGTTTACTCATTCACTTGTCAACTTGTGTTTGACTTGTGATTTGTAACTCGTAACTCGTAACTAAAATAAAACAATAAATAATTAACTAATTAAAAGTAAAAATTATGTTACTATCAACTTTATTACAAGCAGCAGAAGCTGCAAGCTTAACAGGTTTTGGTGCTGCACTTGGTGCAGGATTAGCTGTAATCGGAGCAGGCATCGGTATCGGTAAAATCGGTAGTTCTGCTATGGAAGGTATTGCCCGTCAACCGGATGCAGCCGGAGATATCCGTACATCCATGATTATTGCGGCAGCGTTAGTAGAGGGGGTTGCCTTGTTTGCTGTTGTTGTATGCGGATTTATCCTTTAATAAATATTTAAGGATTTAAGATTTAAGGATTTAAAAATGTGATAATAACGCTTTAATCTTTAAATATTAAATTTTTAAACATTAAATTAATAAAAATATGAATTTACTATTACCTGAATCTGGGCTTCTCTTTTGGATGCTTCTTTCGTTCGGTATTGTTTTCTTCATTCTCGCTAAATTTGGTTTCCCTGTGATTACCAAAATGGTGGATGAACGCAAAAACTATATACAGGACTCATTGGATGCAGCCCATAAAGCGAATGAACAGTTGGCCAAGATAAAAGAAAAAAGTGATGAACTTCTTAATTCGGCCAAAGCAGAACAGGTGAAGATCTTGAAGGATGCTGCCGACACCCGCGACCGTATTGTAAACGAAGCGCGTGAACAAGCAAAAGTGGCTGGGGCTAAAGAACTCGAAGAAATAAGGAAACAGATACAAGCGGAAAAAGAGCAGGCTATCCGGGACATTCGTCGTCAGGTAGCCGAGCTTTCCGTCGATGTGGCCGAAAAAGTTCTTCGCGAATCTCTGAAAGGCCCAAAAGCTCAGATGTCAATGATTGATCGCCTGGTTGATGAGGCTATGGTATCTAAATCTTAACTGTTATGAATGAAGGGATGATCTCTAAGCGATATGCTAAAGCGTTGTTGCAATTTGCTATTGACAATAAATCCGAAAATATTCTCTTTTCGGAGATGAAGGCGCTTGCAGCTGCATTCGCAGCCGAGCCCCGGTTGCGTATGGCAATGGATAATCCTACGTTGAACGCTGATGATAAACTCGCGCTGATTAAAGCCTCCATAGGGGGAAAGGGTAGCGATGTATTTGTCCGGTTTGTCGATCTTGTTGTGAAAAATAAAAGGGAAGTATATCTTCGGAATATAGCATTGAGTTATGTGGACTTATATTGTGAGTCGAAGCATATCAATACAGGAAAACTGGTGACAGCTACACCTGTAGACGCAGCTGTAATAGAGAAGATGAAGGGATTGCTGCAAACAATCAAACCCGGAACCCTTGATTTTGAAACAAGTGTAGATCCTGATATCGAAGGAGGATTTATCCTTTATATCGATACATACCGGCTCGATGCCAGTGTGAAGACTCAGCTGAAGCAGATTAAACAACAGTTTGTCGCCGAAAACAGTAAGATGATGTGATATATGCCAATATGCCAATATGAAAATGAGCTAATGAAACTCATAATTCATAATTTATAACTTATAATTAAATTGATTTATGTCTGAAAATATAAAAGCAAGCGAAGTCTCTGAAGTGCTGAAAATGCAGCTTGAGAACATTAGCAACCGCGTACAATTCGACGAGGTGGGTACTGTTCTTGAAGTCGGGGACGGTGTTGTTCGCATATATGGACTGAAGAATGCGGAAGCTAACGAGCTTCTTGAGTTCGACAATGGCATTATGGCCGTTGTGATGAACCTCGAGGAAGACAATGTGGGAGCCGTATTGCTTGGCCCGTCCGATCAGATCAAAGAAGGTTTTTCGGTAAAACGTACAAAGAGAATTGCCTCCATCAATGTGGGTGAAGGAATGCTCGGACGTGTTATCACCCCGCTTGGTCAGCCGTTGGATGGAAAAGGTCCTATCACGGGCGAACTACTCGAAATGCCGTTGGAGCGCAAAGCTCCGGGGGTTATTTATCGTCAGCCTGTTGCGCAGCCGTTGCAAACAGGTCTGAAAGCTGTGGATGCCATGATTCCGATAGGTAGAGGCCAGCGTGAGCTTATCATTGGTGACCGCCAGACCGGAAAAACAGCAATCGCCATCGATACGATTATCAATCAGAAATCGAACTATGAAGCCGGAGACCCTGTATATTGTATTTATGTAGCTATCGGTCAGAAAGCTTCGACAGTAGCCAATATCGTTGAAACACTTCGTGAAAAAGGCGCGATGAAGTATACTGTTGTTGTTTCTGCTACGGCAGCCGAACCTGCGGCCTTGCAGTATTTCGGCGCATTTGCGGGAGCTGCTATCGGAGAGTATTTCCGTGATACAGGCCGTCATGCCCTTGTGGTTTATGATGACTTATCTAAGCAAGCGGTAGCTTATCGTGAAGTGTCCCTGATTCTTCGTCGTCCTCCGGGTCGTGAAGCTTATCCGGGAGACGTATTCTACTTACACTCACGTTTGTTGGAGCGTGCAGCTAAGATTATCAGCCAGCAGGAAGTTGCCGAGCAAATGAACGACTTGCCCGAAAGCCTTAAAGGTAAAGTAAAGGCGGGAGGTTCGCTTACCGCATTGCCTATTATCGAGACACAGGCGGGTGACGTGTCGGCATATATCCCTACCAATGTGATTTCTATTACCGACGGTCAGATTTTCCTTGATGTTGACTTATTTAACTCAGGTTTGCGCCCTGCTATTAACGTTGGTATATCCGTATCGCGTGTGGGTGGTTCGGCTCAGGTGAAGGCGATGAAAAAAGTGGCCGGAACATTGAAGATAGACCAGGCTCAATATCGCGAGCTGGAAGCATTTACTCAATTTGGAGGGGATCTGGATGCTGTAACGGCAATGACTATCGACAAAGGTAAGAAAAACACCCGGTTGCTTGTTCAGCCGCAATATGCGCCAATGCCGGTGGAACGCCAGATTGCAATATTGTATTGTGGTACAAACGGGTTGTTGAGGCATGTTCCTGAGGATAAAGTTCATGACTTTGAAACTGAATTCCTGAGAACATTGGAAATGCAGCATCAGGCAGATGTATTGGACCAACTGAAAAAAGGTGTTATCAACGCGGATATAGAGAATATTATTAAGCAGGTTGCGAAAGATACAGCCGCTCAATATAGAAAATGATTGAATTATGGCATCTCTTAAAGAAATAAAAACCAGGATTACTTCGGTAAAAAGCACAAAGAAGATTACTTCTGCGATGAAGATGATAGCATCATCCAAGCTTCACAAAGCTCAGGCTGCCATCAGCAACTTTCTACCGTATCAGGCAAAGTTGGATGCCATTCTGACTAATCTGCTTTCTTCGGATACAAGTTACGATTCACCTTTTACTCAGACAAGAGATGTGAAAAAGGTTGCAATAGTAGCTTTTGCTTCCAACTCTTCGCTGTGTGGAGCTTATAATGCCAATGTTGTGAAGGAGTTTAATGCTACATACAACAAGTATAAAACTTTAGGTAAGGACAATATTCTCATATATCCTATAGGTAAAAAAATAGCTGATGCTGTGAAGAAGCAGGGGCTGGTATCCCAGGGAGATTATAAGGAAATGGCCGATAAGCCATCATACGTGATGGTGCAGGATTTGGCGAAAGATTTAATAAAGAAGTATATTGACAGGGAGATAGATGAAGTGGTTTTGATATACCACCACTTTATATCTACTGGTTCCCAGAAACTGATAAATGCAGATTTCTTACCTTTCGATCTTAGTCATGCACAGTCGGATGAAGCTGCAACCAAAAATACTGTTCAGACCGATTACATTCTTGAACCTTCGAAAGAAGAGATATTGGAGAGTCTGATTCCTACTGTGCTATATTCGCGCCTCTATGCAGCGTTGCTGGATGCTAATGCGTCGGAGCACGCTGCCCGTACAATGGCTATGCAGATAGCCTCGGATAATGCGGATGAACTTGTTCAGGATTTGATAATCCAATACAACAAGTCCCGTCAGCAGGCAGTGACTAACCAGTTGCTGGATATTATCGGCGGAGCTTCGGCATTACAGGGATAAAATATTCTAAGTATATAAGAAGGGATTGTTTCATATGAAGCAATCCCTTCTTGTTTTTTAGTATTCCGGTTCATCGTGCCTGACAGAATTATTCTTCAGCAATACTTTTCCATCTGCGTACTAATGCTGAAACAAGATACATGATGAGAATTACAAAAGGAATATTTATCCACAGCATTGTCACAAATTGTTCGTCTTTTCCATAAAAACGATCATTGTAGTTTCGGGTTAGTTCTTCGAAAGCAACAAGTATAGCATAAATTAATGGGACCAGGCACGGTGTCATCCATATCAGGAGGTTCATATAGATGCCCGAGCGGCCTTTATTTCCATTAGTAACGATTTTAATTATGGTTTTCGTTATCAGAATCAGGAATAACAATAACCAGAGTGATATCATGAGTATAGTTATTACTTCCGAGCCCATTCCTCTGTTTATTTCATAGATGCCCGCGGCTGAAAGCACCGATATAAATATAAGGACACCTGTAGAGATAAGCATTATCAGCCACTGCTTTCTTCCTGTAACCCTGAATGAGAAGATAAAGATAGATGCTGCCAGCGACATATACAGGCATATCAGGATTATTGCTTGCAAGTCATCGTTGTAGTTATAATCGTAATAATCCAGTACATGACTGTATCCGGCCGATAATTCCCGGTAAGGGAGAGACAATGGTGTTTGTGTACGGTAGTTGTTTTCCGGATAGCCGGTAATCGCATCGGAGACTGAGTCGGCAGCAACGGCAACCGGGTATTCATCTGCATAGTAAACCTCGTCATCGTTGAGCTGGTAGTTGGCTATGACCGTCGAACTATTCACAGGGAAGAAAGGAGGATTGTATATTCTTTCCAGCCATTTGTCGGGGGTGAGTTTTATAGGGAAACCATGTCTTTTTTGAAGTTTCTTAAAAGCGAGCATAATGGCATATATACTATCTTTTTGACCATTGAGAAGCCATTTTTTTACTTGTTCCTGGCGGTTTATTTTTTTCCTTTCGGAAGCCTCAATATCCTGTATATCCTTTTGGTAGTAATAAATGTTGGAATTGTAATCTTTATAAAAAAGGAGAGATGGCCCGGTATATCCTTCTATCCTGATGCCATCGTTACGGTTATAATCGACAGCGTACAGGCTTAGGTCGAGAGTATCCGGGTCTAAAGCCATATTGTGAGGGATGGGAATGGGGGTATCATAGCTGCTGTTGTAAGAAAAATTGTCCGTTTCGTTTGGTATCAGTACGCGAACCTTATCCAGTAATTCCATTGCTTTGGCGGCTTCATCATAACTTGTTGCAGAGTTCCATTTAAATATATAGCCCTCAGTAAGTGTAAGCGGAATACATGAAATACATGTGGTGATAACGAAGATCATCAGCCACTCTCCATATAATTGCCCTGTTTTTTGGGGATAGAATATCTTAAATCCGTTGTTCCTGTTATAAAATATTAGCCAGCCAATGAAAATTAATAAGCTAATGAGTATGGACGTAGGATAGAGTATTCCTAAATCGGACGAAGGAGAGTAATAATAAGCTTTTCCGAACGAAATGTCGGTTGATAGATAACCGATTCCGAAGATAATAAGATGGGCTACTACCAATATAAGCAACATGGGAATTATCCTTATATTCCATATATTGGGATAATGTAATAGCAGATATTTTTGTATATTCTTTGTCATGATGATATTTTTTTAAGAGAGGAAGAATCTACGTGTCGAGTTGGAGATATTGCGGAAGTATGTAAGTGGCAACTGTTGTTCGAGTATCAGTCTGAGAAATTCGTTCTGCGTAACCGAGGCCGGGAAACTGGCGACATATGTTCCTCCGTTTATCTGGAGCCTTTCTATACCGATAGCGGAAAATGCGGCATATAATTGTTCCTGCTTCCAGTCCGATTCGAACTCTATAATAAGTTTAGGGGTCTCGGCATATGTTATATCCGTGTCCTGATCGAGATTTCGAGGTGTGCCGTTTTTAAGAAAAATAACCCTGTCAGAAGCTTTTTCCACTTCGTATAATTGTTGCGAACTGAGGACGATACCTAACGGGCGGAAAGGGGAACGTGCTATATCGCGGAAATCGTCGAGTACAATTTGTTGTGCCAATATATCCAGATTGGCCAAAGGCTCGTCTATCAGCAGCAGCTTTGGTTTCCGTAATAATGCACGGGCCAGTTCGAAACGCATTTTATAGCCGGAAGAAAGATTCTTCCATTTGTAAGTGCGGTATTTGCGTAATCCCATACGTGCCACGATTAATTCAACCGTGAGAATGTTTGTCTCACCTGTAATGCCGTATGTTGCAGCCGTAAAACGCAGATTGGACAATAACGAACCTTGCCATGAGGTTGTCCGTTGGGGAATATAAATCAGCTTCGAACGTAGATCATAGCCGTTTGCATGTGAAAAAAGATACTTTATTTCCCCGCTTGTCGGTTGAAGTTCTCCACATAAAGAACGCAGCAGCGTTGTCTTACCGTTTCCGTTTTCTCCGACAAGGCCGATAATTTCTCCTGCTTTTATATCGAAGGAAACAGGGCCAAGGGCAAAAGAAGAGTTTTTATAGGATTTGATAAGATTGTATGTAGAAAGCAAATGTTTGTCTGTATCAGCTTCCGGTTTATCCGCCAGTTCCTGATATAGTTCGTTCAGGATGAATGAAAAACGTTCTTTCTTTTCCTCTGTCTTATCTGTATTCTGGTCGAGCCAGTCGAGGAAGTCCAGTGTTTTTTTATAGAAACTGATATTTTCGGTATCCAGAGTAAGATCTATGATCCGCTTGGTAAGTAAGGCGAAGTCTTCAAAGTCAATGAGCTTTTTGATTTCTTCAAATTGATTCCGGAATATTGTCATGTCCGCTATATATTGGTTGTTCTGTAATTTAGAGGCAAATATATCTATTTTTCCATAAATAGTTACAAGGTACGAGATATAAGATGTTCCCTGCTGACTATTTACTGTTTACTGAAAAGTGCGGACCAAACAATAAATTGCTTATTTTTGTGTTTTATTATATGTAACAATCAGCCGTCGAACTATACGTGTCACAAAATAAAACGGTATGTACACTATGCTTTGGACTAAGTGTACTGTTAGTATTCTTTTTAGTATCGTGTTCTAACCAGAAGAACACTACATTGACACGCTTTTACCATTCGGTAAATACCCGTTACAATATCCATTTCAATGCGAATGAAGCGTATAAAGAAACCCTGAAGGCCAGAAGTCAGGGTCAGGAAGATAACTTTTCCCAGATGCTGTATATTTTCCCCGACAATTCGGACTCTGCTACTATGCAGGCTCCCGGCGGAAGTTTTACAACTACGATAGACAAAACGACGAAGGCTATAAAGTTACACTCAATAAAAGCAAAACCCCGCCGTGACCCTAAACGCAGAAATGATGAAAAATATCAAGCATGGCTTCAGCAAAAAGAATATACTCCTTTTATGGATCAGGTATGGCTTTTGCTGGCTAAGGCCGAATTTTATGAAGCCAATTACCTGCGGGCGATAACTACTTTCATGTATATCACAAAGATATACAGTTCTGATCCCGATATTGTAGCCGAATGCCAATTGTGGATCAGCAGAGCGTACAACGAGATGGGATGGATGTACGAGGCCGGCAATATATTGCATAAGATGGAAATTGCGGGAGGTGCTCCCGAAAGCCAGAAAGCATTGTATTCGGCTGTAAAAGCAAATTATCTGGTAAGAAATAAAGAATACGCGGAAGCTATTCCTCATCTGGAATATGCTATAAAGAAAGAAAAGGATAAGAATCAAAAGCTCCGCTTAAAATATCTGCTTGGACAATTATATATCGAAACGGGAGATAAAACCGCTGCCGCTAAGGCTTTCTCTAATGTATACGGGATGAATACTCCTTATAAGTTTACATTTAATGCCAAATTGCAGGAATTGCAACTCGATATGTCCAGGAAGCCATCCGATGTGATTTCTTCCCTTAGAGGTATGGCTAAAAGTTCGAAGAATAAGGATTATAAAGATCAGGTATACAATACCATCGGAAACATATACTTGCAAGAGCAAGATACAGCTAAAGCAATAGAAAATTACCGCACCGCGATAAAAGAAAGTGTCCGTAACGGATACGATAAAGCTATGGCACAGGTATCGCTGGGAGATATTTATTTCAACAGGAGGGATTTTATTCCGGCCCAGCCTTGCTATTCCGAAGCTTTACCGCAGTTAAAGAAATCAGATGCGAATTATCCGCGTGTTTCCTTTCGTTCCGAAGTCCTGGACGAGTTGGTTGTACATGCCATAGTTGTCTACGAACAAGATAGTTTGCTGTATTTAGCGAGTCTCCCTGAAGAACAACGTCTGGAAATTATTCATAAAAAGATAGACGAACTAAAAAAAGAGGAAGAAGAGCGCCTGCAAAAAGAGGAAAGGCAGAGGCGGGTAGAAGAACAAGAGAGCCGGATTACCAGTTGGGACCAATTGGAAACAAGTTTATCCCGTAATATTCCGCAAAATCAGACATTCCAGCCGGGAGCGGCAGGTCAGCAGGGGGCGGAACCTCAATTCTATTTCTATAACGAGCAAACTGTATCCCAGGGAAAAGTGGCTTTTCAAAGGCAATGGGGAAACCGCAAGCTGGAAGATAACTGGCGTAGACGGAGTAAATCGGGTATGTCTCCTCTGGATAAGCTGGATGAAATAAGCCAATCAGACTCTGTAAGTGTAGGTAAGACAGGCTCGGAACCGGGAAATATACCAGGTTCAGGAGAGAAGAGCGCTATAGAAGACAAATATTCTGTGGAATACTATTTACAACAATTACCGTTTACCGGGGAGGCTGTAAAGGAAGCTAACGAACTGATTGAGAATGCCCTGTTCAACATGGGAAAAATATATAAAGACAAGCTTGAAGACATGCCACTGGCTATAGAGACTTTTAATACAGACATAAGGCGTTTCCCTGCTACTCCTAATCTGGAAGAAATATATTATCAGTTGTTACTAATTTATATGCAGCTCGGCGATCAGAATATGCTGGCTGTTTACAGAAATAAATTACTGACCGAATTTCCTCAGGGACAATATGCCACACCACTGTCCGAACCTGATTTTGAGTGGAATTTCAGACATATGCCACTATTGCAGGATTCGTTGTATAATGAAGCCTACACAGCTTATCAAAGGGCCGATGTACAGATTGTAAGGGATAATTATCAGGCGATGAAAGCCAAATATCCATTTACGGATATGATGCCCAAATTTGCTTTCCTGAATGCGCTGTCTTATGCCCAGACCCGCGATGTAAAAGCATTGGGTGATAATCTGGCCGAAGTAGTGCAAAAGTATCCGAAAGCGGACGTTACTCCACTGGCTACAGAAATTCTGGAAAGAATAAAAGAAGGCCGGATTATATTATCAGATGGTACACCTATTACGGAATTTGACTGGAGTAAGGCTTACCTGGGAGATAGTATTATGGTGGACAAAAACGGAAAGATTTTAGCATATAGTGACAGTCTGGATACAGAGTATTTACTCTTATTAATGTATAAATCGAATACTATAGACAGGAATGAATTGCTTTATCAGGTAGCTGACTATAATTTCTCCAATTATGTGATCCAAACATTCGACCTGAACTTCGACACCGAGCCTCCATACGATATTCTGCAAATAAAGGGATTCGAATCGTTTGCCAATATCAGGTCGTATATGAATAAAGCCTTTGGCGATGACGGTTTGATGCACAAGGTGGATACGTCTATTCTGGTACTGCCTATTTCGGTAGATAACTATACCGGTATGCTTCCTCGTCTGGGATTGGAGCAATACATGGCTTTCTTTGCTGAACATTATGAAAAACAATTGCCTCAGTTAGTCGCCTACTGGAATAATAAAGGGATAATTGACAGTCTGACCGAACAACCGGCCAGTGATGAATCGGATGTAACATTGCCGGAGTTGCCCGAACAGCCTGAGGATGATGTTATTCGACCGGAAACAGAAAAAGAAATTCCGCCTGTTGAAATAAAGAAGGATGATGAAGTTGCCAAACAGCCCGAAAAACCTGTAAATGATAAGCAAATAAATGCAGACGATCTGCTTACTAAAGAACAATTGGAGAAAGCCGGAAAAGTAAATGACGTAATAGAATCTGTAGAAGATATTGTAAATAATCCGGTGGATGGCATTAAGAATCTGTTTAATAAATATAAAAACAGGGAAAGCCTGACTAAAGAAGAAAAAGCGGAACTGAAAGAGCAGCAACGTCAGGAGCAGCAACGTCAGAAAGAACTGAAAGCAATCGAAAAGACCCGACAGGATTCTATCAACAAAGTTGAGAAGGCCAAAGCCGATGCCATTGCCAAAGCTGAAAAGGCAACTCAGGATTCTATAAAAGCTGTGGAAAAACAACGTCAGCAACAAATACAACTGGAACAGCAGCAGAAGAAAGATGCTGAACGTGCGGTAATTAAGGCCAGAGAGGACGAACGCAGGCAGAAAGAGAACGAGCGTAAAGAACGTATTCGTCAGCAGGAAGAACGGCAGCGGCAACAGGAAAGAGAGCGAAAAGAAAAAGAGAAAGCCCGTGAAGAAGAGCGAAGGGAGAAAGAGCGCATACAGAAAGAACGTCTCCGTCAACGTGAAAAAGAGCGTGATGAAAAAGAAAAAGCTCGTGAAGCAGAACGTAAAGAAAAGGAAAGGCAAGCCGAAGAAAAACGAAAACAGCAGGAGAAAGATCGATGATAATACCCTATTTTAGCTACGTTAGTTAAAAAACTTTATATTAATAGTTGATATGACAAAAAAAAATGATTAATTTGCCGTGCGAAAAACATAAGGTATTACCTACATCCATTAAAAACTAACTATATGAACGAGAACCTAGAGCCCAAATTGCCTGTGGGAGACCCTTCTGACGAGAACAAAGCCGAAGAAACAAAGCCGGTAGAAGCAAATGTTGAAGCGGCAGAGAATGAATCTGCTGAAAAAGAATCCCCGGCTGAAAATATTGAGCCAGCTGAAGATGTAGAGCCAGCTGAAGAACCGGAGTCGGCAAAAGATGCTGAAACTGTAGAAAAAACTGTGGCTCCGGATATTACTGAGCCTATAGAAGATGTTGCTCCTGAAGCAGAAGCTGAAACTGCGGAAGAACCGGAAGAGCCAACTACGGCAGCAGAAAAAAATGAGTCGGAAGACGACACAGAGCAACCAGAGGCAACAGAGGCTCCTATGGCAAAGCATGCATCTTTGACAAAGGATGAGATAATAGAAAAATTAAAAAATCTGGCGTCTCAATCCGAATTGCCTTCGCGCGCAGAGGTGGAAGCATTAAAACAGGCATACTATAAACTTCGTTCTGCAAGTGTGGAAGCGGAGAAAGCAGCATTTGTCGAAGCAGGGAATGATGCTGAAACTTTCACGCCTACACCCGACCCTAGTGAGGATGTGGTAAAAACTTTCTTAAATGAAATAAAAGAAAAACGGGCAAGCAATGCCATTGCCGAAGAAAGACTTAAGGAAGAAAACTATAATAAAAAACTTCAGATAATAGATTCGATTAAGAATCTGACAGAAAGTTCAGATGACTTTAATAAGTTATATAAAGAGTTCAAAGATCTGCAGCAACAGTGGAGCGATATAGCGTTAGTCCCTCAGGCTAAAGTAAAGGAACTATGGAAATCATATCAGATTTATACGGAAAAATTCTACGATCTGATAAAGATAAACAATGAATTCCGCGATTATGACTTTAAGAAAAATCTGGAACTGAAAACGTCTATAATTGAGGCTGTAGAAAAACTGATGGATGATGCGGATGCAGTCTCGGCATTCCATCAGCTTCAGAATTTCCATCAACAATGGCGTGAGATAGGTCCTGTAGCCAGAGAACTCAGAGAAGATACTTGGACACGTTTCAAAGATGCATCCACGGCTATAAATAAAAAATACCAGACACATTTCGAATCTTTGAAAGGAAAAGAAGAGGAGAATCTGGCAGAAAAGACTGCAATTTGCGAAACACTCAAGGCAATAGATTATTCTACGCTTAATTCGTTCAAAGATTGGGATGAAAAGAGTAAGGAAGTAATTGAGTTGCAGGCGAAATGGAAAACCATAGGTTTCGTACCTAAAAAAGTAAATACACAGATCTTTGAGGAGTTCAGGGCGCTGTGTGATACTTTCTTCGAAAGAAAAAGTGAATTTTTCAGAGGGGTTAGAGATGAGATGGATATCAATCTTGAGAAAAAACGCTCTTTGTGCGAACAGGCAAAAATGCTGAAAGACAGTACTGAATGGAAGTCTACGGCCGACAAACTGATTTCTATTCAGAAAGAATGGAAGACTATTGGTCCGGTGCCCCGTAAATATTCGGATGCTATCTGGAAAGAATTTGTTACAGCATGTGATTATTTCTTCGAGCAGAAAAAGAAGAACGAATCTTCACAAAAAGGCGAAGAACTTGAAAATCTTGCAGCAAAGAAAGAAATTATAGAGAAGATAAATAATATAGACCAATCTTTGGAAGCTTCGGATGCAATCGCTCAGGTGCGTGCTTTAGCTGATGAATTCCATAAAATAGGATTTGTTCCGTTTAAAGAAAAAGATAGGATTTATAAAGAATTCCATCAGGCTGTGGATGCCCATTACGACCGCTTGAAAGTGGATAAGACAGAACGCCGTTTCGAGGCCTTCAAATCGAATATGAAGGATATGTCGAAGCAGGATAATCCAAAGCGGGTATTATATAAAGAAAGGGATCATCTGATGCATCAATATAACAAGGTGAAAACAGATCTTCAGACTTATGAGAATAATATGAACTTCCTTTCTGTTTCGTCGAAAGGTGGCGGAGGCCTTTTGAAAGACATAACTCATAAGATAGAGAATCTAAAAAATGAAATGGATTTACTTGTGAAGAAGATAGAGGCCATTGATGAAAGTCTGAATGAGTTAGAAAAATAGATAATTTCTTATATAGAACACGAAGAAAGGATATTTTAAGCAAGATATCCTTTCTTATTTTTATAATATGTATTCAATTCGTCTTCTTATAGCTTATAACTGCCCATATATTAAAGAACAGCGCAAATCCGATGAGCACAACCATATGTTTTGTCATATCTGCCAATGCGCTCCCTTTGAGAAATACCATTCGCATGACTTCTATAAAATATCTCAAAGGATTAGCCCTGGTAATGATTTTTGCCCACTCCGGCATGCTGTTTATCGGAGTAAACATACCACTCATCAGAATCAATATAATCAGGAAAAAGAACATAACAAACATAGCCTGTTGCGTTGTGTTCGAATAGTTTGATATTACCAGTCCCAACCCCGACACAACGAGCGTGTAAACCCCTGCAAAGAGCCCGATAGTGAGAAGGCTGCCCGAAGGAGTCAGCCCATATACAAAAGCGGAAAGCAGGAAGCAAACCGTCAGCACAAAGACTCCGATAATCCAGTATGGGATTAGTTTAGCCAGGATAAAGGTAAATTTGTTTACAGGTGTGACATTCATCTGCTCGATAGTTCCGGCCTCTTTTTCTCCAACTATGTTCAGGGCAGGGAGGAATCCTCCAAGTAAGGTGAGCAACATTACCATTAAGGCCGGTACCATAAATACTTTGTAATCCAGATGCGGATTAAATTTATTCTGAGGTACTATATTGATAACAGGCAGAATAGTCTTTGCACTTGTTTTCGTCCATTCTCCACGTATTTCATTTCCGAAATCGCTGAGAATAGCAGTCATATAGGACGAACTCAGCCCTCCTTTGACGCCATTCACGGCATTGGCCGAAATCATTACGTTGGCGATTCCGTCCCTTATGAGATTTCTTTCAAATTCAGGTTGTATTTCCAGTATAATATCCGCTTTACCGGATTCTATACTTTCCAAGGCCTTATTATTCGAGGCAGAGACATCAGTCAGAATAAAATAGCCGGAAGATGTTATTTTATTTACAAGACGCTCCGAATAAGAACTATGGTCATTGTCGACAATACTCAGACTGATGTCTTTTATCTCCTGATTCGCAGCCCATGGCATAACAAGCATCATCATTACAGGCCAAACCATTATCAATTTCGGAAGGAATCTGTTTCTCAGAATCTGTTTAAATTCTTTTTCGATAAGAAATTTTATCATATTGTTAGTTTTTAGCTGCCAGCCATTAGCCTATAACCTTTTTTCTGTATTTTCTAACAGCTAACGGCTATAAGCTAACAGCTTATTAAGTGAGCCTTGTTTTGAACTTCTTTAAACTTATCACTATCAGGAATATTGCCATAACCAATAGTATTATCATCTCCTTTAATACAAAGACGACATCGACTCCCTCTATCATAAGCTTTCTAACAGATGATACATACCATTTTGCCGGTATGATATCAGAAAACCATTGAAGAACCGCAGGCATACTTTCTATGGGAAATATCATTCCCGAAAGTAGCATCACCGGCATCATGAATCCCATACCTGAAACGAGCATAGCGGCGACCTGAGTGTCTACAATGGTGGAAACGAGCAAGCCTAAAGCCAATGCGACCATAATGAACAGGATGGAAACGATTGTCAGCCAGAACAGGCTGCCTGCGACAGGTACCTGCAATACAAAGACCGATAAAAGGAGTATCGTAGACAGGTTGACAAAGGACAGGGTGAAATATGGAACCATCTTTGCGAGAATGATGTATATCGGCTTAATTGGCGATGCTAATAGTACTTCCATAGTTCCCAGTTCCTTTTCGCGAACAATAGCTATGGATGTCATCATGGCGCATATCAGCATTAGTATAAGTCCCATTACTCCGGGAACGAAGTTATAGGCACTTTTAAGCTGGGGGTTGTATAGCATTCTTATCTCGGGTATAATCTGAAACGGAACTTTATACTCCTGCATTAGTTCCTGTTGATAGGAGGTGACAATACTGGTTGCGTAGCCGGACAGCATACTTGCTTGATTCGGATCGGTGGCATCGGTTATAAGTTGTACAGATGCTTCCCCGGTGTGAAGCAGGTTATCGCTGAAATTCTCTCCGAATACGACTACCAGATTAACTTTCCCCTCTTTGAATACTCTGTCTATGTCATCGGGATTATTTAGTACTTCTGTAACAGTAAAATATTCGCTGGCCTGTAATTGCTCCGTGATGCGCTGTGTAGAAATATCTTTCGAGAGGTCGAATATGGCAATCTGCGTATTCTTCACTTCTGTTGTGATTGCAAACCCGAAAAGTATAATCTGCACTATAGGCATACCAAGCAGGATAAGCATAGTACGCCTGTCGCGAAATATGTGGAAGAATTCTTTTTTTACGAAGCTTATGAATTGTTTCATAATAGTTGAAAGTTATTAATTATCTCCCCTTTGGGCTTTCCTGGCCAACTGCTGAAATACTCCGTCCATGCTATCCGCATTGAACTGATGACGAAGATTGGCAGGAGTATCCAAAGCTTCTATCCTGCCATCGACCATAATAGATACCCTGCGGCAATATTCGGCTTCATCCATATAATGAGTAGTTACAAATACAGTGATACCCCTGTCCGAAGCCTGATATATCAGTTCCCAAAACTGACGGCGGGTAGCAGGATCGACACCTCCGGTCGGTTCATCGAGAAAAACGACTTTGGGTTCGTGAAAGATAGAGACGGAGAAAGCCAGCTTCTGTTTCCAGCCGAGAGGTAATTCTTTTACGAGCGTATTACGTTCATTTATAAAACCCAGTTCGGTCAGTATTTCATCCGTTTTGGTTGATATCTCTTTGTCTCTCATTCCATATATTCCTCCAAACAGGCGCATATTTTCCCATACCTTCAGGTCTTCGTATAATGAGAATTTCTGGCTCATATAGCCTATATTTCTCTTTACGTCTTCCTGTTGTCGGGCAATATCGAATCCTGCAACCATGCCTTTTCCCGAGGTTGGGTAGCTTAGTCCGCAGAGCATGCGCATAGCGGTTGTTTTCCCTGCACCGTTTGCACCCAGAAAGCCGAATACTTCACCTCTGTCTACACTGAAAGAAATGTTATCTACGGCCGTGAAATTGCCGAATTTCTTTGTGAGATTTTCCGTCTGTATAACTTTTTCTGCCATTATTCGTTATTTTGAGCCAATTGCATGTAACAATCTTCGATAGTTGCCTGAATGGTATGAATTTCTATATCCTTATGTTGCTTATCGGCAAGAAAGGCTTTCAGTTCGGCTACGGTCAGATTATTGTTGACCGTGATATGGTGTGTTTCTCCAAATGTGAAGCAGGTCTTCACCTTATCGTATTGCCGTAAATCTTTTAACAACCGATACATCAGATTACTTTTTACCGACCATAACGGTTCGGAAAACCGGTCTATAATATTTTGTGGTGTATCTACCTGCAAAAATCTGCCATGCTGAATAAGTGCAATACGGTCGCAAAGCGTAGCTTCGTCCATATAAGGAGTAGATACAAGAATGGTGATATTCTGTTCTTTCAGCTTTCTGAGCATCTCCCAGAATTCCTTTCGAGAAACCGGGTCTACTCCTGTTGTCGGTTCATCAAGGAATAATATGGCGGGTTTATGTATCAGAGCACAACTCAGTGCCAGTTTTTGTTTCATTCCACCCGATAGCTTGCCGGCCCTCCTGTTTTTGAACGGTTCTATCTGCTGGTAAATATCTTTTATCAGATAATAGTTTTCTTGAATGGTCGTATTGAATACGGTAGCAAAGAATTCGAGATTCTCTTCTACTGTCAAATCCTGATAAAGTGAGAACCTGCCCGGCATATAGCCAATGTGTTTGCGTATCTCCTTATAATCGCTGACTACATCGAGTCCGTCGACTATAGCTGTACCGCTATCAGCCAGGAGTAAAGAGGTAAGGATACGGAAAAGACTTGTCTTTCCGGCTCCGTCGGGACCGATGATGCCGTATATCTCGCCTTGCTCCACGTCGAAACTGATATTGTTCAAGGCCTGAATATCACGGTACTTTTTATTTATATTTTGTACAGAGATAGCTTTCATTTGTTCAACTCTACATACAGATTATCATCCTTCTCCAGATAATGAATCTTATTCTCCCTCGAAAGCCAGCCGAGGGTGAGATATACATACATCTGCCTGTAACCTGTTATTTTTTCTATATCATCAATCGTCATCATACCCCTTTCGCAGAGTAACTGACATACCAATCGGGCATCAGCACCAATAAGATTATTCAACATATGCAATAAAATTTCAAGATTCCACAACTTCTTCTTTTAGACGGATGCTTATCTTTAAAGCTTCTTTTCGTAAGAATACATTTTATTAGTTTCCGATATAAAAATATGTCCGCTATAGTTTACAGGCAATAATAAATCGATAAACAGATACTATTTCCCGATGAAACCGGTATCTTTATATGCCAATTCAGGATCTCAAGATTATACTGATTTTAGTTCAGTTTCAACTCTCCATACATTCCTTTTTTGAGGTAGCCATCGTTCTTTACAGCTATTTTTACCGCATAGACCAGATTGGCGCGTTCGTCCCGGGTCTGAATAGTTTTCGGAGTGAATTCCGATTTATCGGATATCCATGTAATCGTGCCTGCATACTCTTTTATATCTTTTTCTCCGAAGTCGGCAAAAACCCTGACCTGTTGTCCTATTTTTACTTCGGTAAGCTGACCGGAAGTAATATACGCCCGTAGAAACATATTATCCATATCGGCAATCTTGAATAGTGCCCTGCCCTGAGTTGCCAGTTCTCCCTGTTCCGCATATTTAGATAGTACGGTTCCTCTTATCGGGCTTGTAATAATCGATTTTTGCAATTGGTCGTTCAATTGGGCAACCTGTATGTCCAGCCCTGTACTTTCTTCGGATACTCCTCTGTTAGAGTTTTCCAATGTTTCGGTTTGTGCAGCCAGCTGCCTTTCCAATACCAGTATCTGAGCATTGATGTCATCTACTTGCTTCTGATTGGCCGCATTGGACTTTACCAGATTCTCGAAACGTTTGAGTTCATTTCTCTGGGTAGCTATTTGTTGCTTTGTGGCTGCTATCTGGCGCGGGACATCGGTATAGCGGGTTTTCACCGATTTCATATTCGCTTGTAGCTGCATCTTTTTCAGATATAGCTGTACGGTATCTATATAACCTATTTCCCTTCCTGCATCGAGGAGTTGACCTTCTTCAATATCAAATTGCATTATCTTTCCGTTCGCTTCGGCGGAGACAATTACCTCGGTTGTTTCAAATACGCCCGATGCATCATAATCGCCCTTACCCCTGTCACAAGCTGATAAAAGGATAGCAAAACACAAGAAAAGTATATTTTTTATTGTATTCATATAACTAGTTATTTGTTGTATATTTCAGATTATATATAGATAATAGCAGTTCTATTTCGTGTTGTATTTTGTCCTGCTTAGCCAGATCTTCATTGTTTATTTCGCGCATCAGGTCGGTTACAGTCAGTGTTCCGTTAGCAACTTTTGCCTCTGCTGCCCGTTTTACATTGTTGCGGAGCGAGATTATTTCATCATCATACTTCAATAAATCCCGGTTTTTTTCTATCTCCTGTTGTTCCTGAGTGGTTTCCAAACTTGTATTGAAAAGAAAAGTTTCACGCTGTGTAAGTAGATTATCCTGATTAATCTCTATCAGCTTTTTATCGTTTTTTTGAGTGTAAAGGCTCCCAAAGTTCCATGACAAACGGACTCCCCCGATATAATAAGGTGAGAAATCATTATCCAGCATATTCAATCCCGGTTTTCCATAACCACCCGTGAGGAATAAACCCAGCTTTGGCATATAGCCTGTTTTGATTGATTTTTTTTGTATTTCAAGACTGTTGAGCTGTGCGTCGAAAAGTTCCAGTTCGGGGCGATTTACTTGCGATGAATTTATGAGGTCTTCCCTTTCCGGCTTTTGCAATATCGTACTTTTATCCAGACTCTCACCTATTAACAAGGCGAGCATGTCCAGATAAGATCTTCTGTTAGATAGCAATTGCGTTTTGTTTTGTACGGTTTTCAACTGCTCTACTTTAATGGCATCCAGATCGGCCTGATTGGCTATTCCATTTTGAATATAGCTCGAAATCAGATTGTAATTACGCAGCAATTCTTCCTGCAACAGCTCATTTTGCGTCAGTTTGGCATCGAGTAATAAAATGCCGAAATACAATTGATTGACCCTGTCGTTTATTGTATAGAGGTCTACATCCAATTGCTTTTTCTCCACATCGGCATTTGCATTGGTTATATTTTTTTTTGAGCCGATTACTCCTCCGTCCCAGATAGTCTGGGTAATATCTATCGTTGCAGAATACTGATCTTTACTTAGCCCTTTGATATCTATCCCCGGAACGGAAATTGGTATCCTGGTTACTTCCGACTGATAAGATGCTTTTGCCGACAAAGAGAACTGGGGCAGATATCCCTTTCCTGCATTCGATAGATTATACTCTTTCGATTTCTCTATCAGCTCGTACCGTCTGATAAGCGGATAATTCGCTTTTGCTTTCTGATGACAAACCTCAAGCTGGAGAGTTGCCTGGGAGAAAGCCGGGAATGGGATTGAAAACAAAAAAAGTAACAGGTATTTTTTCATAATTCCAGCGGTTATTCGTCTATTTTCAACATCATTTTTATCCATTGTGGAATTAGCTTGCGACGGTCATTGATGAAATTGTTATAGTCATCTTCTGTCATTGGGCTATGTATGCTTATCAATAAAGGCTTGCCTACAATAGGGAACACTGTCATTGAAACGATGTTAATAAAGATTTGAAGAGGAACTATTCCTTCTATTCCTTTTTTATCCATCTGTTCCTGCATCTGCTTATAGAGATAGTTGTTTTTTATGAGATTCTCGGAAATTCCGATCTTTTCCATTAGTTTCTTTGGATTGGCCTGTATCTCACTTAATACAAATAATGGCAGGTTCGGGTTCTCTAAAAGAGAATCCATGTAGCGATTTACAATTAAATCAATTTTTTTGGATAGCCCGGTACTTTCATCATTGACAACACCAACTATCAATCCGAACATTTGCTGCATGCTTTCCTCCATTATTATATCAAAGAGTTTCTCTTTGCTGCGGAAATAATAATTGAGTAATGCCAGGTTTATACCGGCTTCGTCAGCTATGTCACGTGTGCGAGCTTGTCCGTATCCCTTTTCCTGAAATACTTTGCGGGCAGCTTCCTTTATTTTTTCTTCTGTCGATATATCTTTTTCCATAAGTAAATTATTATTGCTATGATGCAAATGTATATTGAATTTTAGATTTAATCAAATGATTAAATAATTATTTTAAAAAATATTTTTAATTATTCTGACTAATGATAACTATCTTTTCTGTGTCTTCCGGCAAATAATGCTTTATAGAGGGTGATTCGTGAGAAAAATTTTATCTATATAGTTGGAGTTGGTAGCCTTTAGCTGTTAGCCGATAGCTCTTTGAAGTATTGGGATAAGTAGTAAGTTGAAAGTTATATGAGATACGAGTAGACAAGACACGAGATACAAGTTGTTAACTGATGACTGTTAACTGTTAACTGAAAAAAGTGTTATCTTTTTTACTTTTTATATAGTGTTCTTTGTGTAAATCTTTGTGCTCCTTGTGGTAAAGAGTTTTAACCACCAAGTACACAAAGGGAATCACAAAGGGCACAAAGGCTAAAAAAACTGTTACGTTTGTTACCTTTTAACAGTTACGGGTTACAAGATACTTTATTTTGTTTCACGCAAAGATGCAGAGACGCAAAGTTTTTATATCTTACGAGTCGTTGACTGATAACTGTTCACTGATACATGTGTAACCTTTGTTACTTTTTGACAAGTAATGAGTTTTAAGTAGTAAGTAAAGAGGTACGAGTAGACGAGGTACGAGATACAAATTGTTAGCTGATAACTGTTGACTGATGCCTGAAAAAGTGTAACCTTTGTTACCTTTTAAGTGGATAAAATCGCCTCGAAAAGTAGTTATTTATATTGATTTTCATCTTTTTATCTTGGATAATAGTAACCATGGGCATGAAAACCGGATGAAGAATAGATATTTTTTAACATGTTAGCTTATTTAGCATACTAAAAATGATAATTTCCTCAAAACATTTCACTAATTTTGGAAATGTCGCCTCAAAATGAGGCTATTTTGGTAAAAGGTATAATAATATTAACCATGTAAAACATTTTTAGCCATGAGAACTTACCAAACACAAGAAATCAAGAACATAGCTATTCTTGGTAGTTCGGGAGCGGGCAAAACCACTCTCGCCGAAGCCATGCTCTACGAAGCGGGTGTCATAAAACGCAGAGGAAGTGTTAAGGACGGAAATACTGTCTCGGACTATTTCCCCGTGGAAAAAGAATACGGATATTCCGTTTTTTCCAGCATTTTCTCTGTGGAATGGATGAATAGAAAACTTAACTTTATTGATTGTCCGGGATCAGATGATTTTGTCGGAAATGTCGTTACCTCGTTAAATGTGACAGATACAGCACTGATGGTGCTGAATGCCCAGTATGGTATGGAAATAGGTACCATAAATCAATTGAGATATACTCAAAAATTAAAGAAGCCAGTGATTTTTATTGTCAACCAATTAGACCATGTAAAGGCTGATTTTGACAATGTGGTTTCTCAGCTTAAAGCCGATTATGGTGAAAAGGCAGTGTTGATACAATATCCGATCAATTGCGGAGAGGGTTTTAATGCTGTTGTCGATGTCTTGAAATTTAAAATGTTCCGATGGAAGCCCGAAGGTGGTGTTCCAGAGGTTCTCGATATACCTGCCGAAGAATTGGAAAAGGCAACCGAATTGCAGCAAAAACTGATAGAGGCAGCTGCCGAAAACGAAGAGTCCCTGATGGAGAAATTCTTTGAGCAAGGGACACTGACCGAGGACGAGATGCGTATGGGTATCCGTTGGGGGTTGGTAAACAGGGATTTGTTCCCGGTCTTCTGCGTATCTGCCGAAAAAGATATGTGTGTACGCCGTACAATGGAATTCCTTGGCAATGTGGTTCCTTACGTTCGCGACCAGCCTGCGCCTGTGAATACCGAAGGGGTGGAAGTGAAGCCGGATTCGGACGCGCCGACCAGCCTGTTCTTTTTTAAGACAATGGTTGAGCCGCATGTAGGAGAAGTTTCTTACTTCAAGGTAATGAGTGGTAAAGTGCATGAAGGGGACGACCTGATAAATGCCGACAGAGGTTCGAAAGAACGTATCGGTCAGATTTTCTGCCCTGCCGGACAACAACGCACAAAAATAGAGGAGTTGGTAGCTGGAGATATCGGAGCAGCTGTGAAGCTCAAAGATGTACGTACCGGAAATACTTTAAATGCAAAAGGTACTGATAATAAATTTAATTTCATAAAATATCCGGACCCTAAATATCGCCGTGCTATAAAGGCTGAGAATGAGAAGGATACGGAGAAGATGAACGAGGTGTTGCTGCGTATGCATGAGGAAGACCCTACATGGATGATTGAAAATTCGAAGGAACTGAAACAGCTTATCGTATCCGGACAAGGGGAGTTTCACCTGAAAACATTGAAATGGAGAATAGAGAATAACGATAAGATAGGCATTGTTTATTCCGAACCTAAGATTCCGTATCGTGAGACCATAACAAAGTCTGCACGAGCGGATTACCGCCACAAGAAGCAGTCGGGTGGTGCCGGGCAGTTCGGAGAGGTACATTTGATAGTAGAACCATATGTGGACGGTATGCCATTGCCGGAAACGTATAAGTTTAACGGCCAGGAATTTAAGGTGCAGTCACGGGATGTGCAGACTTACGATCTCGATTGGGGTGGCAAGCTTGTCTTTGTCAGCAGTATTGTCGGAGGTGCTATCGATGCACGCTTCCTGCCGGCTATATTGAAAGGGGTGATGTCGCGTTTGGAGCAGGGACCTCTTACCGGCTCATATGCACGTGATGTTCGAGTGGTTGTTTATGATGGAAAGATGCATCCGGTAGACTCCAATGAAATCTCATTTATGCTTGCGGGACGTAATGCGTTTAGCGAAGCATTTAAGAATGCGGGGCCGAAAATCCTTGAACCTATTTATGATGTGACAGTATCCGTTCCATCGGATAGGATGGGGGATGTGATGGGAGACCTCCAGAACCGCCGCGCTATGATTATGGGAATGGAAAGCGACAGGGGTATAGAGATTCTGAATGCCAAGGTACCATTGAAAGAAATGGCTAACTATTCTATTTCACTTAGTTCACTTACCGGAGGCCGTGCTTCGTTTACAATGAAGTTTGCAAGTTATGAACTTGTGCCGTCCGATGTTCAGGACAAGCTATTGAAAGAGTACGAAGCAAGTCAGAAAGAGGAAGATTGATACATCGTCTATATAAAAAGAAGAAGAGCACCAAGCTATTGCTGCTCTTCTTTATTTAATATCAAATGTTAAAATGCTATCTTTGCAGATATTTAATTGATATAGGATATGAAATACTTTATACTGATAGCCGTTATAGCCGTATTTGGTTTTTATTCTTGTAGTAATAGCAGACCATTGCAGAATAACGCATCTGCACAGGAAACGGAAGTTGAGGAGAGAACGGCTGTAGAATTGCCGGAAGTACCTGTAGAACTTACAGCTCCTGTAGACAGAGCCAATTTTTTGATTACCCATTACTGGGATAACTTCGATTTTTCAGATACAGCATATATTCATCTGCCTGACATAGCCGAGCAGGCTCTGGCTAATTACGTACAGATTTTGCCTATAGCAGATAAGAATATTGCCGAGCAATCTATAACTGCTTTATTGGATAAAGCGGAGCATCAGAAAACACCGGAGATGTATTCTTTCTTTACTGAGAACTTCGAAAAGTATCTGTATGATCCTAATTCCTTCATGCGCAATGAAGAGTATTATATTCCCGTGGCTAAATATATACTGACTGATTCCGTAACAGGCGATGTTGAAAAAGAGAAAGCCAGATTCAAGCTGGAAATGATGGAGAAAAACAGGCCCGGGCAGATAGCTGCCGATATCACCTATACCCTGAGTTCAGGAAAAACGGGTACACTTCACAGATTAGATGCGGGATATACTTTGCTGATGTTCTACAATCCCGATTGTCATACCTGTGCCGAAAATATAGTTTATTTGAAACAATCCCCCGTTATAAATAAGATACACGAGTCAGGCGGACTTAAAGTATTGACTTTTTATCCTGATGCAGACTTAAGTATCTGGCAAAATCACCTGAAGGATATTCCTGCGTCGTGGGTAAACGGTTATGACAAGAATCAAACGGTGTTGAACAAGAAGGTCTATGATCTGAAAGCAATTCCTACACTTTATCTTTTAGACAAGGATAAGCGCATATTACTAAAGGATGCTACTGCCCAGAAAATAGAATCTTACATAAAGGATCATAACCCAATGCTATTTTCCGATTGATGAAGAAGATAAGTATCAGGTTTTTTTAAGAAAAAATCATATCTTTGCATATATGAAAAAGGTAAAACGACTGATTACTCTGACGTTATTGATGCTTGCCAATATATTCTTATTGGCGCATTCTGTTTTACCTCATTCACATCATGATGGTGCCGTTTGTTTCTCTCTGGAGGAAATCGTTCACCAACATCATTGTTCCGAACATCATGACGATTTAGGAGACTGCTGTTGCGAGCATGACAAGCATCACCATCATTCATCTTCAGAAGACTGCGATCTGAAAGAAATTGTTCTTCGCCAGAATAATGATCTTCATGACGATATACTTCCCTGCGCTAATTGCTTGTCCTTATTGTTTACAATAAATCCACTGAGTGATCTTTATCTGGAAGCTCCCGAATTCGGACAGCGATTACAACAGAAACCGTATTTAGAAAACTATATTCCTCCTTTCGTAGGCTCTGTAAAAAGTCTGCGAGCTCCTCCCGTATCTTATTTTTTAGGTTAATACTTTATAGAAACTTTATCTATGTCATTGAGAAGAGGATGGTATTCCCTCACTCTTTGTTATGTCAGAAAATCTAAGAAATAAGAATAATGAAAAAATATATAATTTATTTCGCCTGTCTGTTGGCGATATTATGGAGTTGTAATTCCAAACCTAAAACAGACGATCACGCGGGACACAATCATACATCCGAATCGCAAGAGGGGCATAATCATGCAGAAGGTGAGGAGTGCAATCATGACCATGAACAAGAGGCTGAGCACAACCATGTCGGGGGTGAAGAATGCGATCACGATCATGGAAAAGAAGAACCGGCTCATGGTGATGAAATATTATTTACACCCGAACAGGCCAGGCAGGCTGGTTTGGAAGTGTTTAACGTAAAGCCTGGCAAGTTTCATCAAGTGATAAAGACCAGTGGGCAGATATTATCGGCACAAGGCGATGAAGTAACTGTTTCCGCTACTTCGAGCGGCATTGTATCTTTTAATAAAGCATCGTTGAATGAGGGCGCATCCGTAAAAGGAGGCGAGTCTCTGGTTAGTATCTCTTCGAAAAACCTTGTTGATGGAGACCCTTCCATAAAAGCGAAAACAGCGTATGATATAGCTCAACGCGAGTACCAACGCGCAGAATCCCTGATCGGGGATAAACTGATTTCACAAAAAGAATACAACGAGATAAAGCTGAATTATGAGAATGCAAAAGTATCATATCAGGCCATAGGCCAGCGTTCGACAGCAAGAGGCATCAGTATTTCTGCTCCTATCAGCGGGTTTGTAAAAAGTAAACTGGTATCCGAAGGTCAATATGTGGATGTAGGTCAACCATTAATGACTGTGACACAGAACAGGAAGTTGCAACTTCGGGCCGATGTGTCGGAGCGCTATTATAAAGATTTGGGAAGCATTACATCCGCTAACTTCAAAACTTCGTATGACAATACGGTTTACCGTCTTTCAGACCTGAACGGCCGCATTGTCTCATACGGCCGTTCAACAAACAGTCAGGAGTATTATCTACCGGCTAACTTTGAGTTTGATAATATAGGGCAGGTTGTTTCCGGCTCTTATGTGGAAGTTTATCTGCTGGGACAGCCGAGGGAAAATGTTCTGGCAATCCCGGTTTCCTCTCTCACAGAGGAACAAGGTGTTTATTTCGTCTATTTGCAGACTCATCCTGATGCTTACAAAAAGCAGGAAGTCAGGATCGGGATAAATGACGGGAGTCTTGTAGAAATACTTTCGGGATTAAAGGCGGGAGATAAGGTTGTAAGTAAAGGTGCATATCATATTAAACTGGCATCGGCTTCAGCGGCTATACCTCATGCTCATGAACACTAAATTATTAATGTGTCAATATGCCAATGTGAAAATTAGCAAATATGCACATGATGGACAAATTAACCAGTAGATACAGAAAAATACATGCAGTAGATCATCTTATTGCTTGTAACTTGTAACTCGTCAACTTGTAACTTATTTATGCTGAATAAAATAATACAATTCTCACTCAACAACCGTCTTGTGGTGTTGATTGGCGCGGTGCTCCTGCTTATCGGCGGGTTCTATACCGCAAAGAATATGGAAATAGATGTATTTCCCGATCTGAATGCGCCTACCGTAGTGATAATGACCGAAGCAAACGGTATGGCTCCCGAAGAAGTGGAACGCCTTGTATCCTTCCCTATAGAAACCGCTGTAAACGGAGCGACGGATGTACGTCGTGTGCGGTCGTCTTCTACTACCGGGTTTTCAGTGGTTTGGGTCGAATTTGATTGGGGTACCGATATATATAAGGCCCGTCAGATTGTTACCGAAAAACTGGCTGCATTGGGTGATGCTCTGCCCGAAAATATAGGCCAACCTACTTTGGGACCTCAGTCTTCAATTCTTGGGGAGGTGATGATTATCGGTCTTACTTCCGACTCTACTTCATTGCTCGACTTGCGGACTATCGCTGACTGGACAATCCGTCCACGGCTTTTATCTACCGGTGGTGTGGCTCAGGTTACGGTAATAGGCGGGGATATAGAAGAATATCAGATACTCATCGATCCGGGGCGTATGAAGCACTATGGTGTAACACTCGATGAAGTATTGCAGGTGACACGCAATATGAATCAGAATGCGTCCGGAGGCATCTTGTACGAATATGGGAATGAATATATCGTAAGAGGTGTACTGCAAAGCGCTGATATAGGGGAATTAGGTAAGGCCGTTGTGAAAAAAACAGGCGAAAGTCCTATCCTTATCAGCGATGTAGCCGAAATAAAGATAGGAGCAAAAACTCCGAGACTGGGAATAGCTTCGGAGAAGACAAAACCTGCCGTACTGATAACTGTCACCAAACAACCGAATACCAATACAATAGAACTGTCTGAAAAGCTGGATGTTTCTCTTGCCGGATTACAGAAGAATATTCCTTCCGATATAAAAATATCCACAGATATATTTCGTCAGGAACGATTTATAAACAACTCGATAAATAATGTACAGAAATCGCTGTATGAAGGAGCGATATTTGTCGTTATTATCCTGTTTATATTCCTGATGAACGGGCGTACTACATTTATCTCCCTGATGGCTCTGCCTTTGTCGTTGCTCACCTCGATCCTTGCTCTGAAACTGATGGGGCTGACGATTAATACGATGAGTCTGGGTGGGATGGCTATTGCAATCGGCTCTCTGGTAGACGATGCTATTATTGATGTGGAAAATGTATTCAAACGCTTGCGCGAAAACAGGCAAAAGCCAAATGAAGAACAACACTCCGTACTGACTGTCGTTTTCGAGGCTTCGAAGGAAGTACGCATGCCGATATTGAATTCTACACTGATTATTGTTACAAGTTTTATCCCGTTGTTTTTCCTTAGCGGGATGGAAGGGCGTATGCTTGTGCCGTTGGGTATTGCCTTTATTGTAGCATTGTTTGCCTCTACGGTTGTCGCTCTTACAGTGACTCCCGTATTATGTAGTTATCTGTTGGGTAAGAACAAGAAGAATAAGGAGGAGAAAGAACCTGTCTTTGTGGTTAAATTAAAAGCTGTTTATGAAAAGAGCCTGCACTGGGCTTTAGAGAAACAGAAAATTGTATTGGGAGTGACAGGAGTATTGTTAGTGTCCGCTATTATCATATTCTTTACATTCGGACGTAACTTTTTACCTCCGTTCAATGAAGGTTCATTTACTGTTACGATAAATACCTTACCCGGTATATCGCTGGAAGAATCGGATAAAATAGGAACTATGGCCGAACAGGCTATCCTTAGTATCTCCGAGATACAGACAGTAGGCCGTAAGACAGGCCGGGCAGAGCTTGACGAACATTCGTTCGGCGTAAATACATCGGAGATAGAAGCCCCGTTTATACTCAAAGACCGCTCACAGGATGAGATGATAGCCGAGCTTCGCGAAAAGCTGAACGCTATTCCCGGTATCAGTGTCGAAATCGGGCAACCTATATCGCACCGTATCGATCATATGCTTTCGGGTACAAAAGCCAATATTGCGATTAAGTTGTTTGGTACGGACCTGAATAAACTGTATTCGTTAGGTAATGAAATCAAATCTTCGATAGAAAGTATCGAGGGTGTTGCCGACCTGAATGTAGAACAACAGGTAGAGCGTCCGCAATTGAAGATAACTCCAAAGCGTGAGATGCTGGCAAAATACGGAATTACATTGCCGCAATTCTCCGATTTTGTAACAGTCATGTTGTCCGGGGAAGTTGTATCGCAAGTTTACAGGGATGGTAAAAGTTTTGACCTCACATTGAAAGCATCGGACGATTATAAAGATCAGTCGGACAAAATACGGAACCTGATGATAGATGCCGGCGATAAGAAAATACCTTTCGAATATGTCGCGGTGGTAACTTCATCCACAGGCCCCAATACGGTAAATCGTGAAAATGCACAGCGCAAGATTGTTGTTTCCGCCAATGTTGCCGATCGCGATTTGCGCAGTGTAGTTAATGATATCAGGGAAAAGGTCGACGGGGATATTACATTGCCGGAGGGTTATCATATCGAGTACGGCGGACAGTTCGAGAGTGAGCAGGCTGCATCGAGGATATTGCTTATTGTATCTGTCTTTGCTATTATGATTATATTCTTATTGTTGTTCAATCAGTTCCGGAATATCACTCAATCGGCTGTAATACTTCTAAATCTTCCGTTGGCCCTTATCGGGGGAGTATATGCTATTTTGTTCACTTCGGGAGAAATCAGTATTCCTGCTATTATCGGATTTATAGCCCTGTTCGGAATTGCTACCCGAAATGGTATTCTGCTAATGGCGCATTATAATGATTTGGGTAATCACGGATATTCTGTGAATAAGAGTATTCTGCAAGGATCTCTTGACCGTCTGAATCCTATTTTGATGACTGCTTTGTGTTCGGGGTTAGCCCTTATTCCATTGGCTATTCAGGGAGACCTTCCGGGGAATGAGATACAAAGTCCTATGGCAAAAGTTATACTCGGGGGATTGCTGACATCCACTTTATTGAATATGTATGTCGTACCTATTATCTACAGGATGCTGAAAAACCGTAAGGAGGTAAAACAAGAGGTTGTTTGACAATAAAGAATTAAATTATGAGAACAGTAATATATATACTTTTATTATCGCTGCTGTCTGTTGTTCGTGTTGAGGCACAGGATACATTCAGTAAGGTGTTGGGAAGCATAGAAGCGAACAATACAACACTGAAGGCGTACCGGGAGCAAGCCAATGCCGATAAGATCGGCAACAAGACCGGGATAAATATGGCTAATCCTGAGGTTGAGTTTGGTTATCTCTGGGGGAGTCCTGCCGGAGAAGGCAACCGTACGGATCTGAATGTAACGCAGTCTTTCGATTTTCCTACTGCTTACCGTTATAAATCTCAATTAGCGGCAGGTAAGAATAAGCAGGTCGATTTGACCTATGAGCAACAACGCAGGGAAATTATGCAGCAGGCACGGGCTTTGTGTGTGGAACTTACCTACCGGACAAAGTTGAATGAACAACTAGCCCAACGTCTGGAGTCTGCCAGGGAATTGTCTGATGCTTACCAGAAACGTTTCAACCAGGGAGATATCGATATTCTGGAGAGGAATAAAACCAAACTGGATTTACTCAATACAGAAAAGCTGTATCAGATAAACATGGTTGAAATAAATACGCTGAAAGCCGAATTACAACGGTTGAACGGTGGGGAGCCACTTGCATATTCGTCCGGTAATTATCCGGACTACCTTTTTCCGCTTAATTTTACAGAATGGTTCGAAAGGGTAAAAGAAAACAATCCCTCGTTGCGTCTGGCTGAACAGGAGATTGAGTTGAGTAAAAAACAGGAGCAACTGACCCGCGCACTGAATCTGCCGAAAATTACAGCCGGCTACACAAGCGAACGTATTCTCGGTACTACATTGCAAGGTTTTACAGTAGGAGTTTCCATTCCTTTGTGGGAAGGAAAGAATACCGTAAAACACCAGAAAGCGCAAACTGTAGCTTTGCAGATGCAGCACGCTGATACCAAAATCCAATTTCAGAATGTATTAAAGAATCAATATGATAAAGCTTCTAAACTTTCTGTATTGCTGAATGAATATCAGGAGACACTGAAGGTTACGAACAATCGCGATTTGTTGAAAAAGGCATTGGAAAAAGGCCAGTTGTCTCTCATAAACTATCTGCTGGAACTTTCGGTATATTATGAAACGATTGATAAGTATTACGAAACGGAAAGGGATTATCAGCTTGCTGTGAGCGAGTTGCAGCAATGGGAACGATAGGCTCTTTTTTATAATTTGTATATATGAGAGGCATCCGCTATTATCAACGGATGCCTTCGTTCTGTTAGCATCGGATGAACCAAGAAGACTTAGAGATGTTATTTTAATAAAATTATGCTATTTTTGAATGTCGAAATAGAACCCTTCCTAAAACTGTAGATCTTATGAAGCGATTATCCGGACATATTATCTTAATCATACTGCTGCTAACTACCGTCTCTGCTTTTTCCAATAAGCCGCATATTATAAACTTGTATAGGGAAAAATATCAGGCTGATAACAAAAACTGGTCGATAGGACAAGATGAAAGAGGTACTATGTATTTTGGAAATGATATAGGACTACTCGAATTTGATGGAATAGAATGGAATCTTAACCGGATACCGAATTCATTGATCGCACGGTCTGTTGCAGTATTGTCGCACAAAACCGTATTTACAGGGAGTTACGAAGAATTTGGCCGGTGGGACAGAGATATTTCGGGAAAGCTTGTTTACACTTCCCTGAGTGATAGTCTGGATAAGGCACTCTTTAAGAATGATGATTTCTGGAAAATCTGGATTGCGAGCGATTGTGTCTATTTCCAGTCGTTTAGCTCTATTTATGTTTACGATTATAAGACAGTAAAACGGATACCGTCCGAGAAGGGTTTCTTGTTTCTGTCTAAAGTCCGGGATGAATTTCTTGTACAGCAGATGCTGGGGCCGCTTTTTCGCCTTAAAGGAGATAAACTGGAAGAAATAGAAGGAAGTGAGGTCTTTCAAGGTACGGATGTCCGGGTAATTCTTCCTTATAAAGAAGATCAATATTTGATCGGTACCACATCTAAAGGTATTTATATTTATGATGGAAAGACTTTTAAGGAGTGGAGTCCTGTACTTTCGGGTATAATGAACCTGAAGGAGCTCAGCTGTGGTGTATTGTCTTCGAAAGGGTCATACTATCTAGGTACTATTTTGGATGGAATCTACGAAGTTGATAATAATGGCCGGATTATAGACCATATATCTTCTGAAAGTACACTCCAGAATAATACGGTGCTTTCTTTGTATGAAGATAATCTGGGTAATATCTGGGCTGCACTGGATCGTGGAATAGCATATATTCAATACATTGAAAATATGAGTTGTTATACCGATCCGGGTGGAAATACCGGAGCTGTATATTGTGGCGTCCTTTGGGACAATAAGTTATTCATTGGAACTAATCAGGGTGTATTTTACATTACGAAAGAGGGGCTGAATAAACCGAATGCTCTCTCCGATATGAAACTGATAGATGGAACACAGGGACAGGTATGGGCCCTCAAAGTTGTTGATGGTGTTCTATATTGTTGCCATAACAAAGGTTTGAAGGAAATTCATAAAAACCTATCGGTTACCGATGCATTTGCTATAGGTACAGGTATATATAACTTGTCCGAAGCTAAAATAAGAGACCACGATCTGTTGATACTCTCTACATATAGTTCCATAAGGATAGTAGATAAGAAGACAGGCCGGGTTTACACTCCCGGCCAGATATCCGAACCAATCATAAATGCGGAGTTTGATCATTTAGGGAATATATGGCTCGAACATTTCAATAGGGGAGTGTATCGTTGTAAACTGGAAGATGATTTTTCGGGTTTCAGGTCTTTTTCATACTATGGAGGTAATAATAAGGATGGCCTTCCCTATAAACTGAAAATATTTAAAGTCGGGGGACGTATTGTCTTATTAGGGAACAATCAATTTTATACATATGACGATATTGAAAACAAGATTGTGTCAAGTTCTTTGCTGAATGAATGTTTCAGTACCGTACATAATATAAGGCAGGTAATTCCGATAAGAGAAAATCAGTTCTGGGCATTGACAGAGGCTGCTATATATAAATTTTTCTACGATGGTTATGATATAGCTATAACGGAGAATTATAATTTAGGGATGAACTTGTCTCTGGTCAATGCATATGAAAATGTTTCCATACTAAATGAAACTACTAGCCTCATATGTCTGGATAATGGTTTTTTATTATACAATAAGACGAAAGAGGCAAAAGGAAATCTTTATAAAGAATTATTAGCTCCATATATTGAATTTATGCGGACTATAAATATGGACGGTCGTACAGAATATAAGGATTTAACAGAAAGTGCAGAAGTTTCTTATACCTTTAATACAGTCACAATTGGTTTTTCATCCAATAATGCATTCGCTTCCAATCTATCGTTTCAGTATATGTTGGAAAATGTGGATAAAGACTGGTCTTTACCCCAAAAAGTAAATAGCGTTTCTTACGCCCGGCTTCCCCAGGGAAAATATAAGTTTATGATACGCACAATAGATAACTTAGGAAATTATTCTGAACCGGTATCATACGAATTCGAAATCCTGTCGCCTTGGTATCAGACTATCTGGGCTTATATGTTTTATGTATTAATGATAGTGGGGATATTATATATTACATGGTTACTCATCCTTCGCCGGTATCGAAATCTCCACTTACAGAAGATCAGACATCGTGAAACAAGACGTTTAAGGATATTGGCGGGGGAACTTCAACAGGAAGTGGAACAAAAAAGTGCGGAGTTACTAACACAGACCTCATTTATTATACAGAAGAATGAACTGATTCTGAGAATTAAGGATATTGTAGACGATTTCTACTCGAAGAATAAGATGAATGCTTTATTGCCTTTATATCACAAAATAAATTCTCTCCTCAATAATAACATGAACTCTGAAGATGACTGGAAAATGTTCCTTATCAAATTTGAAGAGAAACATACCGGATTCTTTAAAAAAATGAAGACCTTATATCCTCAATTGACGAACAATGACCTCCGGCTTTGTGCCTGTCTCAAGCTAAATTTGGAGACAAAAGAAATAGCTTCGTTGATGAATCTTTCGATAAGAGCCGTAGAAAACAGCCGCTACAGACTACGGAAAAAGTTAAATATTCAACCTTCGCAGAACTTGAATGAATTTTTTCTTGAGATAGATTGACTATTGTAATCATTTTTTAATCAATGTTTTATTTTATATTGAGAGGTAATAATGAGGTCGTGGTACTGTTAAAAAGTCGAGGTATGTAATTACGATGTATTAACTTTTCGAAACACTTTTGTCAGATTATCTACATTTGACATAAAATCTAATATCACGACCTAGATACGATATGGTAATCTAGTATCTCATTCGCAACTGGAAATAATGCCTTAAAAATATCCTAAGAATAATTACCATTTCTTTTTTAGTCGTTCATAGTAGATTTTTGTTTGATAATGTGTGTTTAAATAAAAAGTAAAACTATGAAAAGTAAACCTAAAAGAACATTTATTACATTAGGAACGGACTCTTTCTTTATGAGGGGTTTTATGTTCCTTGCTTGCCTTTTACTGGTGAGTACTGTAAGTATTTATGCTCAGACAAAGACTATTACCGGTAAGGTAGCAGATGCCTCGGGTGAGCCTCTGATTGGCGTGAGCATTAAGATACAGGGAACCTCCACTGGTACTGTTACAGATATTGATGGTACATATTCCCTGGCTGCCAAATCAGGCGATGTCTTGGAATTCTCTTATGTGGGGATGAAAACGCAATTGGTTACAGTAAGTTCTCAGTCTACGATAAATATAACGCTGGAAGATGATGCCCAATTACTCGCTGAAACTGTAGTAATTGGTTACGGTACAGCTAAAAAACGAGATCTGACAGGTTCTATTGTAAGTATCAAGGCTGATGAAATCGCAAACAGGCCGTCTGCCAATCCATTGGCTAGTTTGCAAGGTAAAGTGGCCGGTGTCCAGGTAGTGAATACAGGACGTGCCGGACAAGATCCGGAGATTCGTATCCGTGGTACGAACTCTATCAATGGATACAAGCCTCTCTATATTGTTGACGGATTATTCTCCGATAACATCAATTATATAAATCCGGCGGATATAGAATCTATGGAAATATTAAAAGACCCGTCCTCTCTTGCTATTTTTGGTGTTCGCGGTGCCAATGGTGTTATTATCATTACAACTAAGCGGGCAAAAGAGGGACAAACCATAGTAAATATAAACTCTTCTTTTGGATTAAAGCATATTTACGACAGGGTAGATATAACGAATGCCGCTCAGTTCAAAGAATTATACAATGAACAACGTGTAAATCAAGAGGCAACTCCGTATGATTATACGAATTGGGGTGCAGATACAAACTGGCAGGACGAAATGTTCCAGACAGGATTTATTACGAATAATAATGTAAGTATTACCGGTTCAAGTGAAAAGAGCAAGTTCTATTTAGGCCTTGGATATACATCTGAAGAAGGATCTATAAAAACTGAAAAATTCTCAAAAATTACAATTAATCTTAGTAGTGATTACAAGGTTACAGACTTTTTGAAATTTGGGTTTCAGGTTAATGGTGCTAAAAATAAAACTCCTGATGCCAAACAGGTTGCTTCTATCGTAAGAGCAGCTCCGATTGCTCCTATGTATGCGGAATATACAGATCCGGTTACAGGAAAAAGTGAGACTTTATTGCACACGATGCCTGATTTTCAAAGGGCACAGCTTTGGAATCCATTAGTTGAAACAGATATTCGTGGCAATCATAATTTGGGAGTCAACCACAGGGTTGCCGGAAATATTTATGGAGAAGTGAATTTCCTGAAGAACTTCACATTTAAGACAACTCTCTCCCTGGACTATTCGGTGAATGAAGCCAGATCGTTTTCTCCGGTAGTGTACCAGTACAATCCAGAGATTCCAGGGAAAGAAAACGTACAGAACAGACAAATAATCACACAGCTGAAATCGACTGAATATACAGCTCAGGCAGACCATATATTGACTTACCAGAATACTTTCAACGAGAAACATTCGCTTACGGCTATGGCTGGTCTGACCACCAATTACCGTGAATTCTCTTTACTGAATGGTGAAAGAAGTGAGCTCATAGATAAAATATACTTTTCTGTACCTAATAATGATCACGATAAATGGTGGCTGACTTCATTAGGTGTAGATGGTGCGAGAAATCAGACCGGAGATGACATCAAACAGTGGAGGAGGTTTACAATGTCCTACCTGTTAAGGGGATTATACAACTATGATAACCGCTACTTATTTAATGCATCTTACCGTCGCGATGGTTCATCAGTATTCAGAGGAGTGGGTAACACTTGGGATAACTTCTTTTCTTTCGGTGCCGGTTGGGTATTATCTGAGGAGGCATTTATGGCAGATCAGAATGTAATTGATTATCTTAAACTTAAAGGTTCCTGGGGAGTCTTGGGTACTGAAAACACAGGTGTTAATGTAAATAACTATTATCCTTCTTATCCGGGATTAACACCTACTGGTAGTGCAGTATTCGGACCAAATGAAGAGATTATACCCGGTTATGCCAAGATATATTATACAGGGAATCTGAAATGGGAGAAAACATATGCATGGGAGGCAGGCTTTGAGATGAATATGTTGAATCAGAGACTGAGGATTGAGCCTGTATATTATAGCAAAAAGACAAAAGATATTATTGTAATGCTCGATTCTCGTGGCGGTGCCTTCAACTCTTTGGAAAATTTAGGAGATATAGAGAATAAAGGAGTAGAGTTGTCTGCTTCATGGAATGATAAAATAGGTAATTCGGACTTTAGTTATTCAATTGGAGCAAATTTAACGACAGTTAACAATAAAGTAATAAAATTGGGACGCGACGAAGGAGATGCTATTTATGAAGGAGTGGCAAGGACTGTTGCAGGCCAGCCTGTCGGCTATTTTTACGGATATAAGGTAGAGGGTGTTTACCAGAATAATGAAGATATTAAACAGTCTGTACCTAATACAGTATATACTGTTAAGCCCGGAGACCTGAAATTTAAAGATGTAAACGGTGATGGGAAAATAGATCAGGATGACAGGACAAAAATAGGTAAACCAACCCCTGATTTTACATATGGATTTAATCTTAATTTGAGTTATAAAGGCTTCGATATGGGAATAGACATGATGGGTGTTTATGGGAATGAGATATACCGTGATTGGGATGCTTCCTCATTTGCCCAGTTCAACTATCTTACATCCCGTATGGGGCGTTGGAATGGAGAAGGAACATCTAACTGGGAGCCTATCCTCGATCCTAGTAGGGCGGTAAACAGGGCTTACTCCAGCTATTTTATAGAAGATGCCAGTTTCTTCCGTATCAGAAATATTCAGTTAGGCTATACATTTAGTCCGTCGTTGTTGAAGAAAATCTATATGAAATCATTGCGCATATATGGTAATGTTGAGAATCTGAAGACATGGAGTAAAAATAGCGGATATACTCCGGAAATTGGAGGTTCTGCTGTCAAATCAGGTATTGATACAGGAACATATCCTATGCCGGCTGTTTATACATTCGGAGTAAATATAACATTTTAATCATCGAACAAACAGACTATTATGAAAAAAAATATAATTAAGCTAATAAGTGTTTGTGCCATCTGTTTATTGGCTGTGACACAAACTGGTTGTAGTGATCTTTTAGATCAGAAGCCTCAGGGCCAATGGGTTGATGGGGATAACCCGGGTGGATCCTACCAAACTGATGTCTTTTCATTATATGCCCGGGTCAAGGGCTGGGGTATAACAGGTGGTATTCCTGCATTAGCGGTGCATAGCATAAGGAGCGAAGATGTAGAAAAGGGTAGTACCCTGTCTGATGGGTCGGATGTACTTTCTATGTATGATAATTTTAATTATAATGCTTCGGATGGGAATTTGGCTAGTTATTATACAAATAATTATGCTCTGATTCATACAGCTAATACTATTTTGTCTGACATGAAAGATGCGGAAGCTGCCGGAACGGTTTTGACAGAATCTGATTTGTTGTGTAAAGGCGAAGCTCATTTTTTCCGTGCATTTTTGTACTTCAATTTAGTAAGGGCTTTTGGAGAAGTTCCTCTTATTGATTTCAAAATTAATGACGCGGCTGAAACGAATGTTCCGAAATCAAGCGCAGCTGATATATATAAATTGATCGATGCAGATCTTACCACTGCCGAAAGTTTATTGCCTCCACAATGGGAAAGTAAATATCTTGGCCGTGTAACATGGGGTGCAGCAAGGGCCTTGCATGCAAAGACGTACATGATGCGTAATGATTGGGCAAATATGCTGACTGCATCTACGGATGTAATTAATTCAGGCCTATATAATCTGAATACGCCATTTAACCAGATATTCAGGGAAAGTGGAGAAAACAGTAGTGAATCTATCTTCGAATTGCAGTGTACTTCCACGGCAGCTTTGCCCGCAAGTACAGATATCGGTAGTCAGTATGCCGAAGTTCAGGGTGTAAGAGGAGCCGGAGACTGGGATTTAGGTTGGGGTTGGAATTGCCCTACAACGATATTGGCAAATGCATTCGAAGCCGGTGATCCTCGAAAAGATGAAACATTGTTGTATTTTTTGAAACCGGGAGAAGATCCTGCGTCTATTCCAGCTAATCAGCCATATGGTGAAAAACCGGTTGCTCAGGAAGTAATGAACAGGTATTACAATAAGAAAGTATATACA